>Ga0187893_10001431_pt1 | contig 57410 bp, 54 predicted proteins | sample MA1701074metaG_FD_139574 | JGI IMG/M metagenome (GOLD analysis project Ga0187893, IMG submission 139574) | White microbial mat communities from a basaltic lava cave in the Kipuka Kanohina Cave System on the Island of Hawaii, USA - MA170107-4 metaG ...
CCGAACGCGAACTTTGCACACTGCCATCCACCATCATGATGCTGGATCTCAAGTAATTGTGAAAGCGATCTCTGCACGCGCGGGTCATCTACAAAACCGAAACGGCAGAGGATGCGCGCGGTGTTGGCTGTGTGGCAAGGGTAGAGTGTTCCGCTGGGAGCGAGGTTATAGCGGCCGTCCTCGCGCGAAGCCTCGAGCAGTAGATCGAGCGCGCCGCGCACCACCTTGTTCCCGCGATCCACTTCAAGTTCGTGAAGCGTCAGCAGTGATTCGAGCGTGCTGAACGGACTGCCCACCGCCAGACGTCCATCGGCGGTGGCCCAGAAATCCCCGCCGTTATCGCGGCGTTTCTTCAAGACCGCATTGATATCAGTCTGATTTTCCATTTCATTTTCAGGAAACTCGCATCACGGAACCTTGTGTATAACGGCAGAAGTTCCAGCCGGCTCGATTGGTGAAAGCAGAACAGTGATAGCTCCGGCGGGGCAGGCGAAAGTGAGTGTGAGGGTCTGACCGGATCCGCTCTCTTGAGCCTCGCCGCAACCGAGCGCGGGCATCTCGGTTTTGTAGAATGTTGCAACATCGTCCACGAGCGATTGCGATTCGAAAGTAGTAACGCCTGCAATGGTCGTGAGTTTGACGGCATCTTGGGGAACCGGATACTCAGCTTCCGCGACGCCTCCCGGACAACCCGGCGGGATTTGAACATCGACCGGAACGCCGAAATGGGAGTAGTTAAGTTCGTAGTACACGTCGCCCAAAAGCGAGGGATCACCGCTGAGCACTGAGACGCGTCCGGTGCCGTCAATCGTCAAACGGAGGACGAAGCCGCCCTCCCGCGCGATATAGATGCGGCTCTCATCGATCGTTTCCACACCCATGCCGGCCGGGTCGCTCGTGTCAATGTTGTCCTTCGTGATCTCATACACGTCCGTTACGAAGTCGTTCACAGTCTCTTCACCGATGAGCCGAGCCTCGCCCGTCAACATCCCGCCGAGGTCGAGCATCACTTCGAACGGATTCTCCTGCGCGCCCGGCTCGCCGGTAAGGCACGAGAATCCCTCGTACACGGTATATTGGATTCCCCCGATTTGCGTGAAGTAGAATGTTTCGCCGCCGCCCATCACCGCCCGCCCCTCCGTGTCGAATTCGAGCGTCGTTTCATACGGTTCGGCTTGCGTCGCGCCTTCAAGCCGCACCGAGCCGATGACAGATCCCGGCGCTTCGAAGCGATAATCCAACGTGGTGAGGTAGGATGCAACGCCGGCGGGTTGGTTATACAATGCCGGGTTATCGAGGTCGAGCACGGCGGCTGGCTCACCCGGTGCCGGCGCATCTTCAACCGACGGGGTATCTGTGGCGAGCGGTGGCGGTGGAGCCTCCGCGGGTTGTGTGGCAACCCCAGTGCCTCCGCAAGCCAGCGCGGCGAGAATAAGAATTGAGAGAGTGGTAATCCAGTGGTGGTTTTTCATGGTGCCTCCTTTAGCATGTGGTTAGGACAATAAAGGAAATTCAATTAGTGAGGAAGAAACAACCGAGAATGCGCTGGGCGTTTCGCCCGTTTGTGAGCATTGCTAGAAGTTGTTCTTCTCCGTGAACTCATCCCACGAAAGCGCCGAGGGATAGAAGTATTCACGCCAGTTGCTGATCAATCCGTCTCTTACTTTCACCATCGTCACACCGTGGACAGTGTCACCAAAGGTGAACGTAAATTCCCCCGCGCCGATCTGTTTCTCTTCATCGAAAACAAGAGTATGCCACACCATGTTCATATCCCCTGCTCGCCTGTTCTCGCCGCCGAAGAATTTGTATAACGCCTCCCGCCCGGAATAATACTGCGTTTCAGGCGGTTCGGTATACAGCGCGTCTTCGGTAAAACAATCCGCGGCTTGACGCGCATCTCCGCTGTTCCAGCCGTCTGCAACCCGTTGAAGCAGCAGGCCAAATTCAAATGAAGTGAGGCGACTGACGTTCATTGTAGACCCGGTGGATGGACATCATAAACGACTTAGAAGGAAGCCACCGCGTCGTCCACGGTATCGTAGATCTCGATGAATCCGGTAATGCCGGCGATATCGAACATCTCGCGGATGGGTTGGATGACCCCGGCAAGTTTGAGATGCCTGGCATCGTCCGTCGCCAGCATTTTGTGAATGACAACCAGCGCGCGGATGCCGATGCTGGTCAAGGAAGGGGTCTGGCTCAGGTCAATCACCAGGTCGCGCATCCCGTTCTCATACGCTTTCTTTGCAGTTTGTTCCAGTTCCTGATAATTCCCCAGGTTGACGCGGTCTTGCAGTTGGAACACCGTCACGGGGACGCGTCCTTGCGCTTGCGAAATACTCACCAAAGTCATGCGGTTCTCCTTTGAACTAAACGGGCAACGACCCGGCTATCATAACGCAATATAAATAGTCTGTCTGGAATCCCGTTCCACCCCTCAGCAAGGCGTTGGGAACCCTTCATCATCAAACCAAATAACATCAATGTACTTTGCGGAATCTACATGCATTTTTGGAATCGCATTTTCTGGAATTTCACTCTCTGAACATAAATCGCCTAGAATTCCATAAATGCTCTGCTTGGATTGGTCAGGAGTATATGTTCTGTACCCTAAATAACTACCTATCAAAATTAACTTGGCTTGTAAGTCAGAGTGTGTAATGCTTTTCTTTGAATCAACTTCAATGTTGATGATTCGGCTAATTTCTTCAAGACGCCGCAGATCTCTTTTTGCGCCTGGAATTTGAATTTCAGCAACGCGGTTTAAGTACAGGTCGGGAATTTCTTCCACAAACATTCCATCTTCAGTGATATAAGTATGAAACTGAAACCCCTTCTGGACGTGAAGTAGTTTATCTAAATTTTGCAATAACGTATAAAGTGATCCAACACACAGATCAATTCGACTTTTATATTTTTTCGCTACCACAAAGGCGCCTTCTTTATTGTATCCGTGCAATTCCCTTAGATGTTTTTCCGAAACTCCATGCCAATTCCCTGTTCCACCAAAGACAAAATACAACATTTCCTTTTCATCTCCAAAGATTTTTCTTGATGAACCGAATGGAGAAAGTTTAGATTGCTGAATTTTCTCGAGTTCTGCAATCACCAAATGTCTGTCGGAGATAGTAAATTTTTCGTTTTTCATTTTACAACTCTATTCGTCAACAAGGTCTCTAATCTCTAATTCTCTATTCTTCTTCCCCATACAACTTCCTATGCACCACGCTCAAGGCGCGGACCTGCTCCGCGGCGTGATACGAAGACCGCACCAGCGGGTTCGACTCCACCCACTGGAAACCGATCTCTTTTCCGTAATCGCGCAGTTCGGCGAATTCTTCCATCGTGTAATAACGTGAGATAGGCATGTGCTTCTTGCTCGGTTGCAAATACTGACCGATGGTCAGGATGTCCACGCCCCACGAGCGCTGGTCGCGCATCACCGCTTTGACTTCGTCCATCGCCTCGCCGAGCCCAACCATGATGCCCGATTTGGTCAGCACGTCGGGGTCAAGCTTTTTGGCGTTGGAAAGAGTCGCCGCCGCCCAATCGTAGTTATCTTGCGGTTGCACTTGCTTGAACAATCGCGGCACAGTTTCAACGTTGTGGTTCAAGATTTCGGGGCGCGCATCCATCACGATCTTCAATGCTTCGAGCGAGCCTTTGAAATCGGGGATCAACACTTCGATGGAACAGCCGGGCAATATTTCGCGAATGCGGCGAATGACCATCGCAAAGATCGGCGATCCTCCATCCCGCCTTTCGTCTCGATTCACAGATGTTATAACGGCGTGCTTCAAATCCATCGCCTTCACGGCTTGCGCCACGCGTTCGGCTTCGCCCCAGTCCATGAGCGTGGGCTTGCCGTGTTTGATGTCGCAGAATCCGCAGGTGCGCGTGCACACGTCGCCGAGCATCAAAAAGGTCGCAGTGCCGCTTCCCCAGCATTCTCCCAAATTCGGACACATCGCTTCTTCGCACACCGTATGCAAAGACTTCGAGCGCATTAGCTGCAACACGCGTTCGTAGTTTTCGCCTGCCGGCGCGCGCACCTTGATCCATTCGGGGCGGCGAAGAGGGCGCACATCGCTAGAGGGGATGATTCGGTCTCGGGTAGGGGTGACAGACATAAGGTCCTTTTGAATCGTCATTGCGAGTCTTCGAGAAGCAATCTTCAAGCCGAGCAGAGGATTGCTTCGCTACGCTCGCAATGACAAAATTACTTTTTCCTCACTTTCAATCGAATTCCGCTGACTTCGACAACTTCCACCGTGTCGCCCTTACGGACTTTTGCCGAACCGTCTGCGACCTCCGCGCTCCACAACTCTGATTCGAGTTGGACTTGTCCGCTCGAATCTCTCCAACTTGTGGCTGTTCCCGTTTTGCCGACGAAAGACTCAGCTCCCGCGTGGATCGGCGCGCGCATGGCGCGCAACGCAAAGACGAGGATGCCGAAGAAAAGTAAGCCGAGCAACAAGCCGGTGGCAATGACCAATGGCACAGATACGCGCTGGAATTCCGGTGTGCCCGGCGAGTTGAACAACACCAGCGCGCCGATGATGAATGACGCCACGCCGGCAGTCGTCAACGCGCCGTGCGTGGGCGCGTTGATATCGAGGATGAACAGCACGAAGGCGGTGATGAGGAAGATGATGCCGAACCAGTTGACCGGCAGGACGCCCAGAGCATATGTGGCAAGCGAAAGGCAAACCACGCCGACGAAACCTGCCACCCAACCGCCGGGGCTGGAGATTTCGATTAGCACCGCTTGCACGCCAATCGCGATAAGCAGGAAGGCGATGTTCGGGTCGGTGAGCATCAACAGGAACCGCTCGATGAAAGTCATGTTGAGAGGCTCTGTTTGCGCATTACCGGTGTTCAATGTGCGCGGACCGTCGCTCAACTGCACGGTGAAGCCGTCGAGCGCCTCGAGCAGGTCGTCAATGTTATCCACCACGAAATCAATCAGATTGACTTCGAGCGCTTCGTTCGCAGTGGCAGCTTTCGCCTCTTCGATCATGGCGTTCGCGAGCGCGAGCGCCGCTTCGCCGCGCGGCTCCACGAACGGGCGGATGGCGGCTTTGGTGATCTCCATCGCCTTGGTTTCAGCGGTGGTATTCAGGTTTTCACCCGAACTGCTGATCGGGCTCGACGCGCCGATGGAAGTCTCGGGCGCCATGGCAGAGGCATGCCCCGCCATGGTGATCATCGCGCCCGCGCTCCCGGCAATGGCGTTCCTCGGTGCGACGTACACGATTACGGGAACGTTGCTTGCGCGGATCTCTGTGATGATCTCGAGCATTGTGTCAATGCTCCCGCCCGGTGTGTTGAGCCGAATGACCAGCGTCTCCGCGTCTTGTCGTTCGGCTGTTTCGACGCCGCGTTTGATGTACTCGAGCATCGGCGGCATGATGGGCCCGTCTGCGGTCATCACCAGAACAAGCGGTGCATCACTCTGAGCGCGCGCCGGTTGGAAGGCGCTCAACAGAGCGCCAAGAAATATCAGCAGGAAGCCAAAACGTTTCATGGAGTGGATTATAACCCGCAATGCCATCCCCCATTCCTAAACTCAGTTTATTCTTTGGGTTGCGCGTTCAACTCTCGTGAGTAACGATCCAGCCAGCGGTTCGACCAGCCCCACAATGTGGCATCCCGCACGATGCGTTTTACTTCTTCGCGCGTGATCTTTGCCTCAGACTTGAACACGTCGGTATTGCGGCGGCTGATCGCCAGCGTGCGGATGGCGAACATCAGCGGGAAGATGCATGCGAGGCGGATGCGATGTTGCCACCGCGGCAGTGACTTGACACACGTCAGCGCGGCATGCAGGTGACGTTCGGCTTTATCGGCGAGCATATCCAGCACCTTGATCGCCTCCGTGCGGTTTTCAGGCAGAAACAATTCGTGCGCCGACAAATTCACCGCTTCGAGGAATTTTTTCGGCACGTATACCCATCCGCGTTCGTAATCCTTGCGCAGACCGCGGATCACATTCACGGTTTGCAGCGCGAGCCCGAACTCGCGCGCGAGAGGAAGCAGTTCTTTGATGCGGATGCGGATGAACAGCGAATACCATGCGAATAGATGCGTGAGCAAATACCCCACGCGCCCCGCCACCTCGAACATGTAATCGTCCATATCCGCTTCGTCGTTGACCTGAGGTCCACGTTCCACCCAGCGCGCCATGCCATGTGTGCTGTGAATCACGTGAAGTGTTATGATCTCGCGTACCTCTTCTGGAAGGAGTGCCAGCCTCGCGAGAATATCCTCCGCATGTTGCGAGACCACAGCATCGGGGTTCGACCTATCGGCGTCCTGAATTCGGCTGGTGAGTTCCTCGCTGTTTGCATTTCCCCTCAATATCTCCGCCCATAGGTGCAGTAGTTCGATTTTTTTGGCAGGCGGCATCTCCTCATTATCTTCCAAATAATCGGACACGCGCAACAACAGATATGCCACCGTTCCCGCGTCGCACAACACGCCGGGCAGTTGTTCGATGCCGATGGCGAACGTGCGGCTTGCCATTCTCAACAAATCTCGCAATGGAATCATGATGTCCTCAAATCATTCTCAAAATGAAGCCTTGTCAATTCTAACCCAATGCTCACGATGAAGTTTCCTCCGACAAATCTACCACCGGCGCATCCTTCAGGGCCCGTCGCAAATCGGCGCTCTTCAAGATGATGGCTGTATTGCGGACTCCGGAACCGATCGAGATCTCATCCTCGCTGAACACGCTCGCATCCATCAGCACTTTCGGCTGGTTCTTCAACCCGAACGGACTCACCGTCCCCACCCGGTAGCCGGTCACTTCCAGCACTTCCTCCTCTGTAGCCATGCGCACTCGTGAGCGTTTGACCAGCGAACGCAGTTTCTTCCAGTCCACCTGTGCAGGTCCTGCCATGAGAACTAACACATATTCTCCGGGCTTCACTTGAAAAAGAATACTGCGGACGACCTGCTCTGGTCGTTGGTCGCGTGCGGAGGCGGCTTCTTCAAAACTGGAAACAGACGTTCTGTGGACGAAGACGCGGTGTTCGATCCCCAGCGAGTTCAGCGCTAGGCTGGCGGGAGGCTTTGAATCCATAAGCTCTGATTGTCACCGCCATTTGTTCATTGGTCAAGTAGTCAAACCACATAAGGTAAAATTCGAAGACTCCTCTTCGTCAAGAGAAAACCCAAGTGCCGTGTCACTCTGAGAGAGCGTTCGTTGCAACCGACCCTTACACCGCACTGCGTTTGGTGCAGTGCAGGTGAGAGTCTCGCAAATTGGAAGCAAAGACCCTTCGCTATGCTCAGGGTGACACATGTATGTAAAAGGTTTTATGCGACTTCGATTCCAACTCCTCATCTTCATGCTCTTGCGAGCCATTTTCAACACAATGCACCGCATGGTGTACCCGTTTCTGGCGGTGTTCGCGCGCGGTCTTGGCGTTGACCTCACTACATTTTCGTTTGCCATCACGGCGCGTTCGCTGGTCGGCGCGCTCAGCCCAGCCTTCGCGCCCATCGCCGATCAACTCGGTCGAAAGTTCGGCATGCTCGCCGGCGCGGTCTCGTTTGCACTGGGCATGGGGCTGGTCGCGTTTTCACCGAATTTATATACGCTCAGCGCGGCGATGTTGCTGGCAATACTCGGCAAATATCTCTTCGACCCCGCCATGCAAGCCTACTTTGGAGACCGCATCCCGTATGCGCAGCGCGGCACCGCGCTGGCTGTCACGGAAGTCGCATGGTCGCTTTCATTCATTGCAGGGATTCCCCTCATGGGATGGCTGATCAACCGCCATGGGTGGACGGCTCCTTTCCCGTTGCTGGCTGTGCTCGGCGTGGGAATGATCCTCGTCATTTGGTGGATGATTCCACGGGCAGATACGTATCACGTTCGGGCATCTAATTCGCGCGGCAACTTTCGCGCCGTGCTGACGAACATGCCGGCGCTCGCCGGAATCTCCATTGCGCTGTGGGCGAGTGCAAGCAACGAACTGGTCAACTTGATTTTCGGTGTCTGGTTGGAGGATTCATTTGGGCTGAAGATCGCCGCTCTTGCAGGCACTTCAGCGGTGATCGGGCTTTCCGAACTCAGCGGGGAGGGGCTTGTCGCTTTGACCACCGACAGGCTTGGCAAGCCGCTCGCGCTGGTCATCGGCTTGGTTGCGAACGCGCTGAGCGCGCTCTTGCTTCCTTTCATTGGCACAACCCCGGTGGGCGCGTTGATCGGCTTGTTCTTCTATTACATTACCTTCGAATATGTGATGGTCAGTCACATTCCGTTGATGTCTGAGCTTGTCCCTGAGGCGCGAGCAACTCTCTTATCGTTCAATCTAACCGGTCATTCATTGGGGCGCGCCATCGGCGCCTCGCTTTCGACGATCATTTACACGCGGTTTGGTTTTTTCCCCATCGTGTTGTTGTCCATTCTCTTCACTTTCTTTGCCTTGCTCGCGCTGGGTGAATTGACCCAGAAAGTGGTGATCTTGCCGAGAATCCTTGCGTGGTTTCGGAAGCCCGTTAGCGCGCCTGCACAGGACTGACCCGTATGATTGTGTTGATCCTCTACGGCATATTCTTATTTCTTTTCACATTAGGGGTCTTGTGGGTGTTCATCCCGGCGTTGTATGGGTTGCCATCGCGCCCGGCACAACCGGAGAGAATCCGTAATGCTTTGAGGTTGGTGAATCTCCGTCCTAGCGAAACCCTCTACGATCTCGGCGCCGGCGATGGACGCGTTCTATTGATCACCGCTGGGGAATTTGGTGCGAAGGCTCTCGGGATCGAAATTGGACCCGTTCAATGCGCGCTGATTTGGCTGAGAATTGCCGCGAGCGGGCTCGGAAACAAAATACAACTCAAATGGGGAAATTATTTCAAAACCGATCTGACCGATGCAGATGTAGTTTTTGTCTACGCCACATCGAGGGAAGTGACTCGGCTTGCCCCGTATCTGGAGAAACAAATGAAGCGAGGTTCGCGGCTCGTCTCGATCTCGGCAGACTTCCCCGAGTGGGAGCCGTCCGCGTTCGACGAGCGGGACTTGATTTTTACCTACACCATGCCGCCGCAGTATGGAAGTTTGACTACCTACATGTTGAAAAACGCAAAAGTGTAGTCACGGATTAGCAGATTTACAAGGATTGCTTGTGTTTAGGATCCGTGATAACTCGTGCAATCCTTGGATAGAAATAGTTATTCCAGTTTCAACACGAACTCATCAACCAACGCGCCAGCGGGATTGGTGTACGAATCTTCCCCAATGACCTCGAAGCCACATTTCTCCAACACGCGCTTTGACCCGATATTGTGCTTGGCGACGTGCGCGAACAGCGGGCGCGTTGTCACCAACTTTACATATTCCGATACTGCTTGTGTGGCGACTCCCTTGCCCCAAAATTCTTTGCCAAGCCAATAGCCAACCTCGCGGTGCCCATCCATTTCCCAACTGACGATGCTCCCCGCCAATTGTCCATCGTAGATGATCGCCTTGAATGTCACCGACTCGTTCGCCATGATCTTGCGTGAGTGGGCGTAAAACGCTTCCCTATCCCGTGCAGGGAACGCCGCCATCGCGATCGCTTCGGGGTCGAGTTGTTGCTTGTAGAGGACTGGGAGGTCTGATTCGGCAACGACTCGAATCGTGACAATCGGTTCCATGATGTCGGTCAGTCCTGCTTGAGTCGCACGTCAATCGTCGGCGCCTCGACAAGATGAAATGTAGCGGAGGCCATGGACACCTTGCCTTCACTTTGTGCTATGGAATCGAGGATAATGGTAAACAAGCGATCCTTGGTTCCGCGTCGCAGCCCATACTCCACCACATAGCGAAGAGTGAATTCCATCCAGTTATCATTCGCCGCGAGGAAGATCGTAGGCTCGATTACTGCGTTCTCCACGGCGTACTTACGCCTCATGTCGCCCCAGTTCTTGCGCGCAGCCTCCACGCAGGGCGCCACGACCTGGCTTGCCGCCTCCGCGATGATCTGCCTTGCCAACGCGTGATCACTCCCATATTTGATCGGAACTGAGATTTCATCCCAGACGAACGGGAAATCAGCAGAATAGTTATAGACCGGCTCCTTGAACACAAAACTATTGGCGATGCGGACGATGCGGCCGTTGTATTGATCGCCCTTCACCCATTCGCCGATTTCCATCACCGTGGTGCGAAGAACGTTGATATCGATAACATCGCCCTTGATCCCGCCGAGTTGCACGCGGTCTCCTACTCGATAGAACTGACCGAACGAAATTGCGATCCAGCCAGCTACGCTGACAATGACTTCCTGCAGGGCGAAAGCAATGCCTGCGCCCGCTACGCCCAGCGCGACAGTGAAGGTGCTGAGTTGATTGCTAAAAACACCGACCACCATAAGAACGATTGCGAGATATCCGAGGAAATTCACGCCGCGGCGAAAGCCGTATCGGACCTCCTTGCTTTCTAGCTTGGTGGCAACCAGTCGCTGAAGAAAACGGACAAGCAGATTGATTAGGATTATTCCGATGACGACTGTTGTTATTTTTCCGATAAACGGATCGAAAAGAATGGTTTGGAGAAAATCACTCATTCGGTTTTTTCCTTGTTTGGTTTCACACGAAGGTTGAATGGCGGCGCCTGATAATCTTTGGGGAGGTAATCTGCCGGGATGGTGGACTGGTTCCCGTCCCTGAGGGCTTTGTAATGCGGCGAAAGGATTTCGATCCCGGCTTCATTGCATGCATCCTGAATGTTCTGGTGCAGTTCGGAGTAGACGACTGCCATCTTATTCGGCTGATCGGTGTATGCGTTCAATTCGTAACTCACGTAGAAATCGTCCAGGCTGGTTTGCAGCACAAAGGGACGCGGCTCCGATAGGATTCCGTTCGTTGCCTGAGCCGCCTTGATCAATGTTTGATGGATCAGTCTCCATGAAATATCGTAGCCCAGAGTGATCGTAGTATTGAGTATCAACCCGCGCTCCTTCGATACCGCGCTGTAGTTGACAATGTGACTGCTCATGACCATGCTGTTGGGGATAGTGATCTCGACGTTCTTGATCGTCCGCACGCGCGTGACCAGCAGCCCCTTTTCGATGATGTCGCCAATCGTATCTGCGATCTTGACCCGGTCGCCGACACGGAACGAGCGCGTATACGTCAGCACTACACCCGAAACAATGTTCGATACGACCGAGGTTGATCCTAATGAGAATAGGAGTCCGACGAAGACCGACACGCCTTGGAATGCCGGCGAGCCGGAACCGGGCAAGTACGGGAATGCAATCACAAGCGCAAGCGCGATCACCACGAAGCGCAAGAGTTGATAGGTGGGGATTGCCCAATCGCGATGAAAGCCGGCGAATGCGATCGTCCCCTTTTCGATTTCACCGAAGACGAACCGGATGAGTTTGAGGAAATAGTAGGTAACCAGGACTATGATGATCAGATTCAACAGGCTGGGCAAATAATTTATGAAGCTCTGCCAGCCGAGCTGGATGATCTGTGTGAGGCTCGCGAGCACGTTTGTAACGATTCCCCGTGTCTGTGGGAAAACGCTGAAAACCCCGGTGAGATAGATCAGGAACAGCAGGATGTTGACGACGTAGCGCAGGTACCTGTTTACGCCGAGGAGGAAACTTGTCAATTGTTCAGCAGTGAAGATTTGTACGCTCTGGAATTTGAACCCCTTCAGCCGGTTTCCCTTCTCCGCTTCGAGTCTGCGGGCAACGGCTTCAAACCCTGAGCGTATCCAGCCAAATAATCTCGAAAGCAGGATGGTCGCAAGACCAACCAGAAAGAGATTCAACAGGAAAAGTACGAGGGGTAGCTGGATGAAATTGCCCACGGCCTGACCAGCCGTAGTAATGAACGACCCGAGGTCCGCGTGGGTGTTCACGGTACTCCACGCTCCCCAAAGGGAGGCAAGGATGATGGCGATCCGTATCAGATTGTGCGCGAAGCGATCAACCGATCTTTCTTCGGCAAAGTTAAGTCGCCGAATGAGGAGGTTGATAAAGCCCGAGCGGTGCAGCAATCGGACGGTGAATGACGCAATCCATTGGCTGAGAATCCAGCCCAGGAACAGAATTGCCGCTGAAAGTCCCAGAACGATCCAGGGGTTCTTCAGCCATTCCTGAATTGAAGTGATGATGTCCATTGCACCGACTCCTTTCAAATACACGAGCAGGCGGCGAGCTATCTGCCGTCCATAAAAATAGTATAGCATGACAATTAAGGTAGTTAAGAGTTGACTGAACCATATTCCCCATTGAAGCGCGGACTGTGCAGAGAGAGCGTATGTATATGTTGATGTATGAAATCAAATCCCAGCTTTGCGATATTCCGCAATTGTGCCACAGCCCTCGAAGCCAAGACGAGTTACGGTTTGCAAGCCGACACTCAACTGCGCCCGCTCAAATCCTTGTTCACACTTGACGATGAATAGCCCTTTGACCTTGTCTGCACCTTGCTCAGCGCGCGCACTATCATCGCTTCGGAGTCGAGTTGTTGCTCGCAAAGGGTTGGAAGGCCAGATTCGATGACAGAGCGGAGGGAGTGAGCGTGGGTTGAGTGTGACAGCAAGGCTTTCGATATTGTATAATCGCCTTACAGAGCAAATGATGCAAAAGCAAGAGCGTGAACAACTCAAAGCAGAATTCAAGCAAGCGTTGACCGAGTTCGTCGCTACTTTCAAGAGTCATATCTCTACACCTGATGACCAATGGACAATCAAGGGTTTCATCGACATATTTCGTAATATTTATACAATATCCGCTGACACAAAAATTGTTTCCAAAATTCTCGAGATCCACCTTTTTCCAAAACTCCTAGAATTTGCAAAGAGAAACAACTTTCGCGTTGTTCTTGCCGAGCAACAAAACTATTATCCCGATTTATCTTTTGTACATTCAGACGATGAAAACATCAAATTTGCGGTGGATTTAAAGACTACATATCGTTTGCCTGATAATCCTGAATTTTGCAATGGTTTCACTCTAGGTTCGCACGGTCAATACTTTGTCAATCGTAAGAGCGACAAGAATATTCAGTTTCCCTATAGTGAATACTTAGGTCATTTTTGTCTTGGAGTTATTTATTCTCGCTCTAATTCTGAGAAAATTGGTGAGACAAGAACATATAAGTTGGAGGAACTTAAATCGATCACATCTGTCATAAGCAATTTTGAATTTTTTGTTCATGAAAAATGGGAAATTGCTAGTGATTATCAAGGCAGTTCCAATACTGCAAATATTGGAAGTATTACGAAAATTAGTGATATCTTGGAAGGTCATGGCGTTTTCAAGAAACTTGGTGAAAAATGGTTTGATGAATATTGGATCAACTATGGCAAAATCCAAACTACCAAGCCTGACGGTAAGGTAAAGAAAATCACCGCTTTGAAGGATTACTTAGCATATCGCGGTAAAAACCCCAATCTAGCAAACCCCAAAGTCAATAAACCTGCTCGTAAGAATAAACGTAGGCAGAAATGACAGTAAAAGTCCCCCCCTTGAAATGCCAAGGAATCAAAACGAAATTAGTGGAGTGGATTAAAGATCATGCTATTCTTGATGAAAACAGCACATGGATCGAGCCTTTTATGGGTTCAGGCGTAGTCGGATTCAACGTGCGGCCAAATCGTGCAATTTTCGCTGATGGTAATCCGCACATCGTTAATTTTTATAACGCCATCAAAGATAAAAAGATAACGGTTGGTGTAGCAAAGGAGTTTTTGGAAAAAGAAGGTGCATTACTAAAAGAAAAGGGTGAAGATCATTATTATGAAGTGCGGGAACGATTCAACAAAGATGCCAATTCCTTGGATATGTTATTCTTGAATCGGGCATGTTTCAATGGAGTCATGCGCTTCAACAAGAAAGGCGAATTCAACGTTCCCTTCGGACACAAGCCTGAACGTTTTGCAAAAGCCTATGTCACCAAGATTGCAAATCAAATCAAACATGTTATAGATGCCTTAAGTCGCTACGATTGGAGTTTTGTATGTCAAGATTTCAAGATAACAATTTCCACTGCCACCCATAGGGATTTTGTGTACTGTGATCCACCATATATTGGCAGGCATGTGGACTATTTCAATTCATGGTCAGAGCAGAACGAACAAGAACTGTATGATGTGTTGAGTGCTACGCAAGCAAGAATTATTCTTTCCACTTGGCACAGCAATCAATATCGAACCAATCCTGCTATTGATAAATATGCTTCTCGATTCACGATTTTGACACGCCAACACTTCTATCATGTGGGTGCAAGTGAAAAGAATCGTAACCCCATGCTTGAGGCAATTGTTCTTAACTACAACCCTCTGCCTCATGCAGAAATACGATTAGAGAGTCAATTGGCCTTGTTTGAGAAATCCCGTAAAGAGGAATACGTAGTTTACTCGCCCAAAAGTTAACCGCTCTCATAGAGCGGCTTTTTAACTTCTCCCACTGTTTACTGGAAACTGACTTATGCTCATCCACTCCTCATCCCAACTCCTGACCCTGAAAGGCGGTCCCCAAAGGGGCAAAACCCTCGGATCGCTCGGCATCATCGAAGACGGCGCGGTCGTGGTGCGTGATGAAAAGATTTCTGCAGTTGGAACCACTGCCGAACTCAAAGCCGCGTACCCCGATGAGCCTTCTCTCGACGCGGGGCGGTGTGTCGTCATGCCGGGGTTTGTGGACCCACATACGCACATTGTTTGGGCTGGCGACCGCGCAGACGAGTTCGAAATGAAGATGGCAGGCAAACCCTATCTTGAGATTCTGGCTGAAGGAGGCGGGATCCTTTCCACCGTCCGCGCGACGCGGGCGGCTTCCATCGAGTCGCTTATTGCGCAGACGCGTCCGCGTCTATTGCGTATGTTCCGCAACGGAACCACTACCGTTGAAACCAAGACGGGTTACGGCTTGCAGACCGCCACCGAACTGCGCCTGCTCAAAGCCTTGCTAACGCTCGACGATGAATCGCCGCTCGACCTTGTCTTCACCTTCCTCGGCGCACACGCCATCGCGCCTGAATACAAAGACCACCCTCAAGGTTATACCGACCTCGTTTCTGAAACGATGCTCCCGATGCTCAAAGAATGGTGGGGGACTCACGCACCGCGATTGCCCCCGCCGTTCGTGGACGTGTTCTGTGAAACCAAAGCCTTCACGCTTGAACAGTCGCGTCAGATCCTGACCCGGGCTGTTTCACTTGGATTCCCGGTCAAGATCCACGCGGACGAGTTCGACAATCTCGGCGGCGCGGCGCTCGCGGTGGAATTAGGCGCCGCATCTGCAGACCATTTGGTCGTTACGTCCGATGCCGACATTGCCGCTCTCGGAAAATCAGACACCGTGGCGGTGTCGCTACCGTGCACGCCGTTTGGGCTTGCGGAAGATCATTACACTCCCGCCAAGAAGATCATCGAAGCGGATGGCATCTTCGCTCTCGCTACCGACTGTAACCCCGGCACCACGTGGAACGAGTCCATGCAATTTGTGATCGCGCTTGCCTGTCGTGCCATGAAATTGACTCCTGCCCAAGCCATCGCCGCGGCGACCATCAATGCGGCGCACGCAATCCGCAGGTCCGATATGATCGGTTCCATCGAAGTCGGAAAACAAGCGGATTTGCTGATTCTTTCCGTGTCCGATCATCGTCACCTCGGGTATCGCTACGGGACGAACCTCGTAAAACAGGTCATTAAACGAGGGCAGGTCTATTCTGTGGATGTGGGGTATTATAGGACAGCGTAAACCAAAACGACGGGGATACCCGTCGTTTTTATCTATGCGCGGGCGGCTTACTTTTGGACACTGAGTGGACTTTCTTTGCTTCGGTATTATTGCTGAACGCCATTGCGGCGTTGGCTATTTCCTCGTTGCTTGCGCGGCGCGCTTCGGTGCCAGGGTTGCGCTCTCTAACCCTGATGCTCATCATGCTTGCCGTTTGGAGTTTCGGTTATGCCATGATCACCCTCTCTGCAACGTTGGAAGAAAAAAGAGGCTGGCTCCGTTTTGAAAATATCGGTATCCTCACTGTGCCTGTATTCTGGTTCTTGTTCACCATGCAATATATGGGGTTGGAACGATGGCTGAACCGACTGACGATTGCCTTGCTCTTTGTTCTGCCCGCGATTTCATTGACACTGATCTTTAAGGGGGATTGGTTTCATCTTTATTATTCGTCAATCCGTCTGGTTGACGGGAGCGGTGGCCCACTCGTGATCGAGCGCGGACCGTGGTATTTCGTTCAATTAGCGTATGCCTATGCTCTAGGCATCACCGCGTTGGGATTACTCCTCCGCCGGGCAGTTCAATATCGGAACTTCTACCGTCGGCAAACATATGTGTTGATCGTGGCCGTCCTGATACCCATCGTGGTAAACCTCGTCTACCAACTTATCCCGGGGCTATCTCAAATTGACTTGACGCCGATCACATTCACATTGACTGCCACGCTGGTTGTTATCGGCGTATTTGGCTTCCGAATCTTCGACCTCATTCCACTTGCTCGCCACACGGTGCTCGAGCACATCCCCGAGATGGTCTTCGTCGTGGACGCGCACGATATCGTTGTGGATGCGAATTCGATTGCACAGCGCATGTTGAACAAGAACGCGGATGACATCATCGGTCACGACCCGCTGGAGGTCTTCCGCGAGTGGCCCCAACTCATCGAATGCTTTCTCGCCTCAGATGAGACCCGTGAAGAGATACAGATTCCGGGGGATCCGCCGCGTACGCTCGAAGTAATGGTGACCGCCTTGTATAACTCAGCCAACCGGTTGGAAGGGCGGGTGATCGTCGCGCACGACGTCACCGAGCATAAGAATCTGGAAGATGACCTGACATCTGCCAACGAAACCCTCACTCAACAATTGGATGAGATCAACAAACTACGCGAGAAACTACTGGAACAAGCGATCCGTGACCCGTTGACGGACGTATATAACCGCCGCTACATGGCGGAGTTTCTCTCGCTGGAGGTGGCTCGTGCGGAACGGGAGGGATCGGCGCTCTCTGTGGTGATCATGGATGTGGACGACTTCAAAAAATTCAATGACACGCACGGTCACAAATGCGGTGACGTCGTCCTGCAAAAGATCGCCGCATTTCTCGTCCAGCACACGCGCAAGGGAGATGTGGTTTGCCGCTTCGGTGGGGAGGAGTTCGTCATTCTGATGCCCGGTGCCTCGCTGGAGACCGCCTACGAACGCGCCGAAATGTGGCGTCGCGATTTTGCGGAAACCGCCATCGAGTACGACGGTCTGAGGTTATTCGCCACATTTTCAGCAGGCGCCGCATCCTACCCTGTTCACGGCTCCACAGACGAGGCTGTCTTGCAAGCCGCAGACCGGGCGTTGTATCGTTCCAAGGATGCCGGCAAGAACAAAGTGACAATGTATGAGTTGTAGAAATCTTGCTATGAAGTTCTTCTACGTTGTGAGGAATGTATGCGAATAGACATTATCGGTGTACCGATGGACCTCGGTCAGAACCGCCGCGGTGTGGATATGGGACCCAGCGCGATCCGTTATAACCACCTGCGCCAGAAATTGGAGGGGTTGGGTCATACAGTTGAAGACAAAGGTAATATCGAAATCCCTATCTTGGAAACGTGCACGATCACCGACCCCAAACTCAGGTACATTGACTGCGTTGTGCCGATGGGACGCCGCGTCGCCGGCGCAGTTGCCACCTCCATACAAGCCGGGCGTTTTCCGCTTGTCTTGGGCGGTGACCACAGTTTGTCCATAGGTTCGATCAGCGGCGCGGCGAAGCAAAAAAAACTCGGTGTTCTCTGGCTCGATGCGCACCCAGATTTCAACACCCACGAAACGACTCCCTCGGGAAACATTCATGGGATGCCCCTCGCCGCGTTGTGCGGATTCGGCGACCGCCGCCTGACCGCGTTGTGGGAGGAAACGCCTCCGGTGTTGGACCCGGGGTTGGTCGCCATTCTTGGGGCGCGTGATCTCGACCCCGGCGAAAAGACCAACCTTCGGCAAGCGGGCGTTTTTGTGATGAGCATGGAACAAATTGACCGCATCGGCATGCTCGCCGCGCTGGAGCGATGCCTCGAACGCATCAGCCGGGATGTAGACGGCATCTATCTTTCGATGGATCTGGACGCGCTCGACCCGCGCTTTGCTCCGGGCGTCGGCACGCCGGTACCCGGCGGTTTGACGTATCGCGAGGCGCACCTTGCCTGCGAGGTGCTGGCTGAAACCGGGAAGTTGATTGGCATGGATATCGTCGAAGTGAATCCGATCCTCGACGAGAAAAGCCAGACGGCGAAACTCGCCGTGGATTTTGCCGGCTCTGCGCTAGGTTCTCGAATTTGGTAGGAATCAATCGCGCGGGCGTTGGGTCGGCGCAGAAACGGTGGCAGTTTCATGTCAAAGATTGAAGCGTTCGTTTCCCTTGGTTGGGTACGGTAAAATCAAGTTATGAATGTAATGTATGGACCCGTCCTGATCGTTGAAGATGTTCCCAATGTACTTGAATTGTTGGAAGTGACCCTTCGTTTCAAGGGGTATGCCGTAGTCACCGCCCGCAACGGGGAAGAGGCGCTTGAAGTGGTGGCGCACCGAAGACCAGCTCTAATTGTCACTGACATTTTGATGCCCAAGTTGGATGGATACGCCTTCGTGCAAAAACTACGGCTCAACCCCGAGACGCGTTCCATCCCCGTCGTGTTTTTATCAGCTACGTATGTGACCCCTGAGGATAAAGACTTTGCTCTGAGCCTCGGGGCTTCGCGGTTCATCGAAAAACCGATCGACACCGAGGATTTTCTGCTGACCGTGGCTGAACTTGTGACGCAGCAGCCGTTCACACAACCCCAGCCGCTCGATATGGAGCGGTTTTATCTGGGTTATCGTACGCGGTTGGAGAATAAACTTCGCCACAAGAACTCACAGATCGCGCGCGCGGAACGGCTGCTGCCGACGCTCCCGCCCGATCAGAAACCAGCCTTCGAGGCGTTGCTCCAGCAATCCATGCGCGACCGTGATGAGATTCAGACCGAACTCTACGATATTTATAAGACGCTCGACGGATTGAAAGAATAACTTCAAAGTTATGCGGCGGGCGCACACCCGCCGCATAAAATTTTATGGAGTAGGTGATGGGACCAACGTTATCGTATCTCGAGAACCTTGCTCGCGAGGCGGGAGCAATTTTGCGCGAAGGCTACAATAAAGATCATCAAGTAAATTACAAAGGCGTGATCGATCTGGTGACCGAAGTGGATCATCAATCGGAGGCATTCTTGTTGGGCAAGGTGCAGACGGATTTCCCGAGCCATCATATCTTTTCGGAGGAGAGTGGTGTGATCCATGGGGATGATGAACACGTCTGGTTCATTGACCCACTCGACGGAACGGTGAATTACGCGCATCACGTTCCGATTTTTTCTGTTTCATTAGCCTACGCGTCTGGGGGGGCGTTGAAATTGGGCGTGGTGTACGATCCGCTTCGAGACGAGATGTTCACAGCGGAGCGCGGCAAAGGCGCATATCTGAACGGAAAGCGCCTGCAAGTCTCGTCCACTTCAGAATTGCAGAAAAGCCTGTTGGTGACCGGTTTCCCGTATGACACGTGGAACACGAAACAGGATAATTTCTCGAATTTTGTCCGGTTTGCAAAACTTTCTCAGGGTGTGCGACGGCTTGGTTCCGCCGCGTTGGATCTTGCATACGTGGGCGCGGGTCGCTTCGACGGGTTTTGGGAACTCTCGCTCAAGCCGTGGGATGTGGCGGCGGGCGGTTTGATCTGCGAAGAGGCGGGCGCACGCGTGACAAACATCCGCGGCGAGGTGGATTACATCTCTCCGCCCCAGTCAATTCTGGCGACCGCGCCCGGAATCCACGCGCGAATGCTGGAAGAGCTGTCGAATGCTTGAATCAGCGATCTGTCTTTTGTAACAAACCTCGGATGAAATCCGCCTGAAAATTCAGTACAATTAGACTACGGTTGTCAGGTCAAATGACAAAGTCGTCCATCCCCATCAGCAAAACAAAGATAATCGTCCCGACGCGACGGTCGGAACTGTTATCGCGTCATCGGCTGTTGGAGAGACTAAAATCCTACCTCGACAACAAACTTGTCCTGGTCTCCGCCACTGCAGGTTATGGTAAGACCTCGTTACTGATAGATCTGGCGAATCATACAGATTTGCCTGTCTGTTGGCTCGCGCTCGACCCGTTGGATCGCGATCCACAGAGGTTCATGGCGTATCTGATCGCATCGCTCGCGGAGCGTTTTCCGGGTGTGGGCGAATCCTCGTTGAATCTGTTGAACAACTTGAAAACCATAGAGACCGATGCTGAGGCGCTGCTCGTGGCATTGACCAACGAGCTGTATGACAGCGCCGAAGATGATTATCTTCTCATCATTGACGATTACCATCTCCTCGATGACGCGCCGGTGATCTCGTCTCTTGTTAATCGTTTCCTTCAACTGGTTGATGAGAACTGCCATCTGGTAATCTCCTCGCGCACCCTTCCGGATCTGGATGATGTCACTTTGATGGTGGCGCGTGAACAGGTGGCTGGGTTGAACCACATGGAACTGGCTTTCCAGCCGCGGGAATTGCAGGCTTTGTATTCTCAAAACCATCACAAACATCTCCCGGATGACCAGGCAAAAGAGTTGATCAATAAAACTGGTGGCTGGATCACCGGCATGGTGCTGTCTGAAACTGCGGGAATGCAGGTTGCGAATGTGGATACATTTGCTTACCTTGGACGTCAGGTGCTCGATCAGCAGCCACAACATATTCGCGAGTTCTTATTGCGCACGTCCCTGCCGGAGGAGTTCAACGCGGAATTTTGCGAGATTGTTCTTGGTCCCTTCTATCCTTCGTCTCCAAGTTGGCTTGAGTTAATGGGATGGATCCTCGACAAGAATCTTTTCGTCCTCCCGCTGGAAGATGGTCGTTGGCTTCGGTATCATCCTCTCTTCCGAGAGTTTTTGCAGTCGCGCCTGCAAAGAGAACGTCCGCAGGAAATTCAACCGATACTGGAGCGGATGGTAAAGGGGTACGAGGCGGTCAGTGAGTGGGAGAAGGCGTATTTCACTTGTAAACAATTGAACGACCCAGAGGCTCTGGCTGGTTTGGTCGAGCGCGCTGGGACGCCCATGCTACAAACCGCCCTCATCACGCTCGAAGGCTGGATCAACAGCCTGCCGCCCGCGACGATTCGCTCACGCCCGGGGCTTATCTCTCTACGCGGCGCGATCTCAGCGATGAAGGGGAACCTCCCCGAGGCCAATGCTTTGTTGGATATGGCAGTTGATTCATATCGGAAGGAAGGGGGTGTAGGAAATCTTGCACTTGCTTTGGTGAGGCGTGCAAATACGTTACGAGGGCTAGGTTTGTATTCGGCTTCCATTAAAGATGTTGATGACGTCCTACAAATGGTTGAACCTGATCATTCTCTTCAACCTCTGTATGCGGAGGCTTTAAGGATAAAGGGCTTGAACTCGTATCGCATGGGTGAGTCGCGTAACGCTGTTGAGTTTTTAGAACGTTCCTTGTCTTTATACACGGAACTGAATGAGGCCGGAAGTATTCCCTTATTGCTTGCTGAGACGGCTATGGTTCATGCCGCAATTGGAAATGCAGAAGTTGCCAAGAAACTATATCGGGAGTCCTTAACAAAGTTACATGCAGAGAAGAATCTATATATTCAAGCCGATACTTTGAACAATCTTGCCGTACTATATCTTCAATTGGGAGAATACGAACTTGCCTCTGGGACCTTTGAGGAAGGGTTAGAGTGCGCAAGAACTAGTCGCAATCATCGCGCTGAGGCGCTCATTCTAACCGGCTTAGGCGATCTATACAGCGAGGTGGAGGAGTATGGCGCGGCAGCACAAGCGTATAAACTCGCAGAGGACGTAGCGAGTGATATTTCTGGTTTTTTCATTTCCAATTATTTAGTCTTGGCGAAGGCAAATCTGGCTCTTTTGAAAAGAGACGCAGAATCCGCGCATGATTTTCTGAAACAATTTCAGAGAAAGATACGAATCAATCCATCCAATTACGAACGCGGCTTATGGGCATTGTTCGAGGGTAGATATCATCTCTCGATAGGCGGGCATAAAAAAGCAATCAGTCTTCTGAATGAGGCGAAATCTTGTTTTTTGCAGGATGGGCGCGAATCGGAGTGCCAATGGAGCAGGATTTGGCTAATGGCAACCTATGAGCAAGTGGGCGCCCGAGAATCGGCGCGACTTGAATTCAACAGCCTTATGGAAGCAAAAGATAAAGCAAGTCACGCATTGCTTATTTCAATGCATCAGGCATCCCTTTGGCTTGTATCACTACAAACCGACCTTGAAATAGGCAAGGGGCTTGCTGGCTTTTTTGAACGATCGAAGCAACTGAGTGAACGTATGCCGGCAGTACGAAGAGCCTTGCGCCGGCTTGCACAGTCCATCCAAATGCCATCTGCGGGCCTGAAGATCCGCGCGTTTGGACGGGCGGAAGTTGTTGCGAATGGACGTGCAGTAAATCTCTCCGATTGGCGTACCCAATCGGTTCGTGAGATGTTTTTCTTTTTCCTGTATACGCAAGAACCGTTGAAAAAAGAGCAGATTGCCAATATTTTGTGGTTGGATATTCACGACCCGCATGCCATAAGGAAACGTTTCAAAGATGCGATTTATTGGCTTAGACGCGCTGTCGGGAGGAGCACGATTCTCTTCGAAGACGATTATTATCGTCTTAATCGTGACATGGATTATGAATACGATGTGGAGGCGTTCGAATCGTATCTAAGGCACGCCCAACAGTCGCAGGATGTGATCGAGCGAATCGGGCTTTACCGAAAGGGAATCGAACTTGTAGAGGGCGCCTATCTTTCGGAATTGGATGCTGATTGGGTCCTACTGGAACGTGAAAGACTTGGGCGGATATATCGTTCTGCGCTTGAAGAGCTTGCACATTTGTATTTGGACACGAATCAGTTGCAGGATTGTTTGGATATCTGTAAACTTGCTTTTGATCAAGATCGTTTCAATGAACTCATTCATCAGCTGGAAATGCGCGCTTACGCGGCAATGGGGGATCGCGCAACTGTTGCGCGAATTTTTCATGAATATAAAGCTTTGTTGGCAGATGAATTGGGCTTGGAGCCTTCAGAGGAAATCCTGCTGATTTATCGCGAATTGATTCTCAAGTAAATTTGTCTAGTCTGATTCTGCAGTCTGTTTTGCAGTCTGGTTAGGTGTAAGATGGGGGAAATTTAGTTTGAAAGAGGTTTTCTCATGAACAACAATTTATCTTTGCGCTCACCTTCCGATGGTAGCATGGGCGGTCGTCGCTCACCCTCCGACGGTAGTATGGGTGGTCGTCGCTCACCTTCCGATGGAAGCATGGGTGGTCGTCGTTCACCTTCCGACGGTAGCATGGGCGGACGATAATAGTCACAATAACTCGACACGATTTACACAAGGAGATCACCATGGCAATACTCACCTTTGACGCATACACCACGCCCGCTGTGGGTTTTCGCCAAATTCCCACCGAACGCACCGGGCTCCAACGCCTGTTTGCCGCGGCAGTGGTCAGCGGTCAGTTTCGCGAAACCTTGATTCAAAAACCGGAGGAAGCGCTGGCAAGGGGCTACTTGGGTCAGGCTTTTACCCTCACGGACCGCGAGACAACCGTTATTAAGTCCATTCGCGCAGAGAATCTGGCTGACTTTGCCCAGCAAGTCCATAGGGCTTTGCAAGCCAACTAACCCTTCCAAAACAAGCAGTGGCGTCAGGGAAGTACCTGATCGCACTTGCATTGGATGACGCGGCGGAGATGGGGGCGTAGTGGCAAAGGGATTCACTATGCCCCGCGTCCGTCGAATTTCGTTCGGTAAACATATTGCAAAATCAATTGTATTTCATGACGGGGACGTCTTCAAAGCTTGGAGGAATCCTTCAGGCTTTTGCTGACTTAACGATCCTGCTTGATTTTGACGGGTCGGTTTTGGAGTGTCGGTTTGACAATCCTCACCTCCAAGATCAACTTCCGGGCGTGGCACCCAATCGCCGAATCCAGGAAATTCTTTCCCCTGAAGACTCTCAAAACTTCGAATACCAACTTTCGCGGGTAAAGGAAAGCGGCGAAATCGTATCTTTGGAATTTTTCCTCTCCTCTCCTGAGGAGCGATGGTTTGACGCGCGGATAGGCTTATGTTCTGATGCGGAGATTATGTTGGTGGCGCGCGAAATCACAAGCCACAAACGCACAGAGAATAGACTGCAACAGCAAGTGCGGCAACTCGCCGCTCTCCGCTCCATTGACCTTGCGATCGCGTCTGGTCTTGACCTCAAACTGCTGCTCTCCATGTTGCTCGATCAAGTCACCAACCTGTTGAAGGTGGATGCCGCCTCGATCTTGTTGCTCAGCCCGGAAACAAACCTGCTTACTTTCTCCTCCGGCACAGGTTTTCATGCGAAAAATCTCCAGCAGACGCGGCTAAAATTGGGGGAGGGGATTGCAGGCAAGGTGGCGATGGAACGAAAACCCATCAGTATGTCCGATCTCAGATCGCATGCTTTGAGATTCTCACATTCGCCCCAATTTGTCGAAGAACGATTCGTTGCTTACTATGGTCTTCCGCTGGTTGCCAAAGGAAAAACACTGGGTGTGTTGGAAGTTTTCAATCGCACGCCGCTGCGTTTCGACCCAGATTGGGTGGAATTCATGGGCATCATCGCGGGACAGGCGGCGATAGCGATAGACAACGCTATTTTGTGGAAGGATCTGCAACGGTCCAACGTAGAGTTGGGGTTGGCATACGATGCAACCATCGAAGGATGGTCCAAGACGCTTGACTTGCGAGACAAAGAATCGGAAGGGCATACTCGTAAACTTGCGGATATGACCGTGCGCCTCGCTCTCCTGATGGGCATGGAGAAAGATTCGATCATCCATATTCGACGCGGCGCCATACTGCATGACATCGGCAAGGTCGCGATCCCTGACGAAATACTCTTCAAGCCGGCTCCTCTCACCGAGGAGGAGTGGCAGATCATGAGGGAGCATCCCTCGATTGCTGTCAAATTGCTTTCTCCAATTACATATCTTGTGCCGGCCCTTGAGATTCCTCGTTGGCATCACGAGAGATGGGATGGAAGCGGCTATCCTGATCGTCTCAGCGGCGAACAGATTCCGTTCTCGGCTCGATTGTTCACCGTCGCGGACGTGTATGACGCGTTGACCTCCGAGCGCCCGTATCGGTCTGCATGGTCGAAAGCAGACGCGATCCAATATATTGAAAGCCAGTCGGGAAAATGCTTCGATCCACGGGTCGTTCTTGAATTCGTGAAGTTGGTAAGAGGGAATGGACACGCCGTTGTGCATTAGTGCTACAAGGCGTCTTCACTTGACCTGACCTTGAATCTGAATTAAAATCCCCGCCTGCTAATGCCCTCGTAGCTCAGTGGATTAGAGCGCTTGCTTGCGGAGCAATAGGTCGCGTGTTCGAGTCGCGCCGAGGGCGCCATCATTGAGGAGCGGAACACCGCTCCTTTTTGTTTTCAGTTTGGAATGGATGGTGATCATGTCAATAACCAGACCACAAATTCTTCTCACCAATGACGATGGGATTCGCTCCCCCGGCTTATGGGCCGCCGCCGCTTCTCTTTCCGAACTTGGGTATGTCACCGTGACCGCGCCGCGCGATCAATCTTCCGGCATGGGGCGGAGCCTGCCCAACACGTCCGACGGAAAAATCCGCGAAGAGCGGGTGCAGGTCAACGATCAGGAATGGAGCGTGTTTGCGGTGGGGGGGAGTCCGGCGCAGACAGTCCTGCACGGAATCTACGATGTAATGCAACGCAAGCCAGACTTGGTCGTTTCGGGAATCAATTACGGAGAAAATGTCGCTTCCGGCGTGACTATTTCCGGTACGGTCGGCGCGGCTCTCGAATCCGCCTCATTGGGAATCCCCTCGCTGGCAATCTCGCTCGAAACCGATGCGAAGTACCACCTCTCGTATTCCACCGATGTGGAATTTCCGATCGCGGCGAAGTTTGCGGCGAAGTTCGCTCGAATGTTGTTGGGGAAAAAATTCCCCGCCGATGTGGACCTGCTCAAGGTGGAAATCCCTGCCGATGCAACGCCCGACACTCCCTGGCAATTGACGCGTGTCTCTCGTCAACGATACTACGAGCCGGTGCCCGCCGAACGTAGCTCATGGGAGGAGCCCGGCATCGTCGGCTATCGCGAAGCCGGCGTGTTCGAAACCGAACCGGAAGATACGGATGTGTATGTGTTGCGAAAAAAACGGATGGTTTCAGTCTCCCCTTTGAGCATTGACCTGACGTCCCGCGTGGATTTTGGCGAACTCGATAAGTTGATGAGGGAACAAAAATAATGGACACGATAACGTGTCCATTATTTACCATTTGTGTCATTGCGAGGAGTGGCGCCGCGGCGCCATTGCGACGAAGCAATCCCCTTCGAGGACGATGTCTTCGTCACGGTGTTGGAGATTGCCACGCCCTCTCTACGCTTGGGCTCGCAATGACACCTGGTACTTAATTGAAGTGTGGACTAAACCGCGCGATGAGTTTCTCTTTCGGCAAAAAGCCCGTGATGCGCTCCCTGATTTCGCCATTTTTCATAAGTAATAAGGTAGGGATACCCATCACGCCAAATTTCATCACGAGATTCGGGTTCTCATCGGCATCAATTTTCACAACTTTTACCTTGCCACCCCATTCGCCAGCCAATTGTGTGACGACCGGGTCGAGCATTTTACACGGCTGGCACCAGACCGCGCTGAAATCCACCAAAACAGGTTCGCGGGCGTTCATTACTTCCGTTTGAAAATTTGCTTCATCTACATGTAACAGTTCAGCCATATCTGCCTCCAAAAGATGGATGTATTGTGTTCTACATGTCTTACGTTGGAAAACAATCAATTGTTATGCCTTACATATGAATTAATTTTTTAATCTCTTAAATCTTTGCGCTCTTAGCGGGCTTGGCGGTAAAACAAGTCTTTACGTTGAATATCTACCATGTTAGAATGCCATTCGCTTTCCCCACTACGGGCGCGTAGCTCAATGGCAGAGCAGCGGCCTTTTAAGCCGTTTGTTGAGGGTTCGATCCCCTCCGCGCTCACTTAATTTCTTTTAGAGGACGATCTGTTTTTGAACTCTGCGAAAAGGTAATTTACCACAAAGACGAAGAAGGTTAATGCTATTGATCCCAAAAAGAATTGAAATAAATCAAAATTTCTTCTCATCTCATCGCGCGTAGCCTCAAGGTCTTTTCCCAATTGTGTTACATCTCTGTGAAGTAATGTTAATTCGACTGCTCTAGTGGGATCGTCAGCGATTGAATTCTCAATTGCCATTAGTCTTTTGTCTATAAGATTAAGCCTTGCATTGAGTACTGCTGTATTGGGACTTGATTTTATTCCTAGAAATAGCCCGTCAACCTGTTGTTTTATATTGTCTAAATCGCGTTTCATCGACTCAATTTGTGCATTGGTTTGAGGAGTTGGTCTGCTCACAGGAAATAGTGATTGCCTGTAAGGAATTATGAAAGTAAACAGCATAATTGCAATCGATATGACCAGAGTAACAGCTAAGTAAACACTCGGACTTCTCGTTGCTTCGCTATTACTTTTTGATGTTTTTTTAACTGGCTTTGAGCTCTTTTTGTCTTGCCTTCTCGGATTTGAAGATTTTTTCATGTTACTCCTATCCCAATCCCAACTAGAGTGTGTCAACTATCAGTTGACGGGTGAAATTTGGCAATTCACCCGTAAAATGGACAAGTTCACCCATCAATCTGTGCTTGACAGAGTGCTAGGTAAGTGAATTGCCGTTTGGTACTAAGAGGGATTCACATGGTTCTGCTTTTGTCTGCTCGTGTAGTGCAGTGAAGCGTGTCAGTGGAAGGATGTATATCACCTTTTGTTTTAGAAGTGACACCCGAATACTTAAGACGATAATAGGGGCAGGTTTTCCCACCCCTATCCTGTAGCAGGAATTATCGTGCCTTACATTCGGTTAGTCGCCGTAAGGTCCCTTCTGTGTCGGTTCCTTCGGGGGCTCTTCTTCCTTAGGGTTGCTTTCCCCGCGAAGCCCTGGACTGGCGTGCATAGGCTTCGCTTTCACGACTTCTTCACTCTCGATGAAGCGAAACAGAAACGGTTCTCGAGTTTCCTTGTCAGTATGCATGGCTACTCCTTTCATGTAAAACTAGCAGATTTCAACGGGTGCGTAATTCCCGCTAACAGGCGCGCTAACGACTCGCTGACTTTGACTCCTGACAGATCTTCTGCCCATAGAAATTGACCGTTGCCATTAATTTCTAGGAAAATGTATTCCCCATCTGGTTGACGAATCAAGTCGATCGCGCCAAATTCCAAGCCCAGCCTATAGGCCAATTTCAAGCACTTTTCTTCAATCTCTTTTGGCAGTTGATAAGCAGAGTAAGGTGTATTTCTAACATCATATCTACGCCAATCTAATTTAGACAATTCACTACGTTGGCTATCAATCTTCACTGCTAAGATTTCTTGCCCGATGACATTTGCTCTGACTTCGTAGGCCTTCGATATTTCTTCCTGAAAAGTAACTGGCGCAGTACTGATTTCCTCATCTGCTTCAAAGTGGCTCTCGAGTACACGATTCGTCAGAACATATCTAACGCTTTTTCCGTCACTCGAATAAATCCACCCACTACCAGTAGGTTTGCATATTATCTTTCCACTACAGGCTCGAAAAAATTCTTTGGCTTCACCAGCGTTATTTGTTATGAGGGTCGGCGGGGTATTTAGCCCTAATTCATGAGCAATAAAAAATTGGACTGGTTTTCGAGCGGCTTCTCTCAATTTGTCAGGGTGAGAAACCCAGAGACTGTTTTTCATAAGGGCATAGATCGCCTCGAGTAATGATCTCCATTCATCCCGTATGAATTCTATACCTTCAGAGTTGGGTTTTCCATTTTCGTGGGCAACTAGCCGAGGTCTGCGAAACCATACTGAATAAAAGTCAGCGAAATTCATTTTCCTCTCCTCTGCGACGAAAGTACAAATAAATTCCTGCGTAATTGCTGAATCGGCTAATGTGACTGAGAAACCTTTCCCTAAATTTTCAGGATAGAACAAACAAGGCTCCGCGCCTAAGTCGCGGATTTTTTCCACAACATACTTAGTGTGTTCATCCTGCGGATTAGAGATTATCAGCACCCTTTTCATTTTATAGAATAAACACATTTCACGGGAAGGTTTTTAGTATCGGTCTCATTTGGGTCTAAAAGGCGCAGTGACAGTGGATATAACTAAATCTATAGGTGTGATAATAAAAAAACCAATAATGAATGCGGCCATCAGAATTAACCTATATACCACATCGATTGTAAAAGGTAAAACATACCGAATTAAGGGAGATAGATAATCCAATATATGAACTGTTGCTAAAACTATTGCCAAGAACAAAATTATTACGAGTGCTAACCCTTTATAGCCCTCTATTAGAATCAATGCGGTTGCTAAAACAGTATTTAATGGAATTAATATTGTGACAACAAAATCTACACCACTTCTTACTGTGCTTCCAAAATTTGTGAAGTACCCTAAAGATATTAACCTTTGCATTCCTAGAAAAAATACTACTACAAAGCCTGAAATTATCAATATTCGAGTAAACGCTTTGGCGATGTCTTTCCATGTTCCTTCTATCTTATCCCATTCGGTAAATTGGCTTTTTGTACTATATATTTCACTCGTAATGAGACCTGCAACTAAAATTGCAAATAATGAACCTCCAGCGGTGGCAAACTCATATCTTGTTAATGGTTCCCACAAGTCGGCTACATCTAAAAGCCCATAGAATACCAAGGTGTTAGCGATAGCTATGGCATCGGCAAAAATAAAAAATACAAGCAACAGGAAGAAAAGACTATACCCAAATGGTAGCCATTTTTTTTCTGAATCGGTTACCAGGCTTTTTAACCCATTGATCCACTTTCCTAAACCATCAATTATTGAAATAAAAGGCTTTTCAAGGAAATCTACAATTGCCTTTGCGATTCTCTCAAAAGCTGTTCTGGGGTAAAAATCTACTGGCTCGCTTTTGTCTTCGTCAAAGATAACAGGCTTTGATGTTAGATTCTTCAACTTCTCTAGAAGAATGTTTCTTTTAGCCGCAGATGCAATACAAATCAGCACCCAAACAAAAAGAAAGTAATAGAAGCCATCCGATGTGAGAAACTCATATAAAAAAGCGGGCATGTTTACCTCCGTGCAAGAAAGGTCGTTAAGTGGAACTCAATGTCTTTGTTGCTAAAGAAATCTACGCTTGTTGCTCCATAGTTTTTCAATTGTTCGGTCCAAAAGTTTTTCTGAGTTAGGCAGTAATTCTCGGACATATCATTACAATTTAGCATTGATATGAATACTTCGATACCGTTCAGGTTTATTCTTGAATTAAGTATTGGCATACTTTCCCTGATAAACTCAGGTGTTCGCCATTCGTCCATGTTAGAAAAAACAAGCAAAACGCACCGAGAATACGGGGCATTTACAGGAGTGGCAGTCTGATCTGTACCAGATTGTTTTATGCATCCATATTCACTGAATTTACGGGTTGCATGTGAAAATCCGTCGTACACTTCATTTTGAAAATATTCTCCGCTAACGCCTGGGGTTTTTGTCACTTGCATTTCTGCTCTCAAGGTCTCAATCGCTGATTCTTGGGTCTGTGCCCATTGCGTTGCAACTAATGCGTATGAAGTAGCCCAAATGAGTTTCGCGCATTGGTCTAAAAATGCGTTTTGTGTTGTTGTGGCTATCACGTGAGTTTGCGTTGCTTCGGCAGCGCGTTCTGTAGATATTTGAACAATCCTATCGTCGGGTGTCGGTGTTGCAGGGGTTGATGTTGACGTTATGGTTGGATACGGTGTTGGGGTTGATGGGATACTTGGTCTGACCAACCCTACACTCCCTATCAACTCGTCGGAAATAAACGCATCGTCGTAAACTCTTGGACCAAGGTAGAAAGTTACCAATCGGTCTTCAGGCTTTGCGATGCTTGGAATTACTTCGCTAAGAATTTGAAATGCACGAGATGTTTCAGTCCAATCACTAAAAACAATCTCCTGCTCTACTAGTGAAATTATAAGAATGGGTTGATTTTCTAGGAAGCCAGGTGTTTCTATAGTTACAGATGGACATATTTTTTGAGTTGGAGTAGGTGTCCTTGTGGGTAAAGGGGTAAGTGGCGCACAGCCCATTAAGACAATAATTGCAACAAACAATAAAGTTGACGATGCTCTTGTATATAATCTGTTTGCCTTCATTGACTATTCCTAAAATGCCCTCACAATAAAATTTGATGATAATATCCAGAAAAATCCTTATACCCAAAGCTATCATCTAATACAAAACAATTCCTTCCCCTCTGTCTCCCCTCTTTTGTGAACAGTCGTAATCATTGTATACTTCTTGTAAACAGTACTCAAGAGACAGCCAGCCTTGCGGCGTAGACATTTGTACTCAGTTCGGTAAAAACCTTGAAACGGACGGTAATTTTTGTTACCCTTGAAATGTCCTCAAAGGGAGAGCCAATGCCAAAGAAAATCCGTGTGACGATTCTCGACGACCACCAGACCACTGTGGATGGATATCATCACCGGCTGGATGGCAGTTCGCGGGTCGAGATCGCGGCAACCATTCGCTATGGGGACGAGCTCGAAGAGACGCTGAAGAAACATCCCGCTGATGTGTTGTTGCTGGATGTGAGTGTCACAGCCTCCGCCGAGAACTCGAACCCGTATCCCATCCTGCACCTCATCCCTGCTCTCCTGCAAGAATATCCCGATCTGGCAATTCTCGTGATCAGTATGCACGCCGAACGCAACCTGATCCGCGCGATCATGGAAGCCGGGGCAAGCGGGTACATCCTCAAAGAGGATCAGGACACATTGCGGGAATTGGAAAATGTGATCGCATCGGTGGCGAGTGGGGGAGTTCATATGAGTCGTCAGGCAAAGGACGCTCTCTTGCGAAAGGGAGACGAGGATGGCGAAGCGCCTCTCGCTAAACGACAATTGGAAGTGCTTTCTTTGTCCCTCTCCTATCCCGATAGCTCCACTGCTGATCTGGCAAGGATGATGTCGGTCTCGAACTCGACAGTTCGCAACCTGTTATCCAAGGCGTATATCAAATTGGGCGTTCATAACCGCATCGCCGCGGTGACCAAAGCCCGCCAAATGGGATTGATCTCTCCCGAACCTCCCACCATTCCAGTTGCAAGACGATAATTATTTGTAGTGGCGACTTTAGTCGCCCACGAACGACTGACGCACAGCGCGCTTCGCAGAGTCGTTACTACGCTTTTGCGAGTCGGTGAGGAACTTAGCCCGCCTTGAGCAACTCATTCACCGGGGCAATGACCTCATCCAACAGTGCAACGAGCGGCGCGGGATTCGCAAGTGGGATGCTGTTCACTAGTTCCTCCGCTTCATGATGTATTCGAATCAATTGAGCGATGCAATAACTGACCGCCCCGCATTGGATGAGAATCTCCTGCGCCTCCTCCAACGCCTCGGGCTCGGAAATATGTTTGTTCAACCGTAGGAAGCGTGCGCGCTTTGGGTGCTTCACCTGCGATGCAAACAGGATCGGCAGTGGGGATCGTCCCTGAATCCAATCCGGGTTTGCCGGCGTCTCCATCGAGTCGTGCACATCATCGTGGATTTGCACCATCTCCCCATACAAACAACCCACTTTTTCCAACTGACGTGCAACATCTTCTGTCCCACCTCCGGCGAGCGCGCCTGCCAGATATGCCGCGCCAAAGAAGGGGGAACTTTTTGTTTTCACAATTTGCCAATAGGCATCTTCATCCGCTGGGGTTTGCGAATCCAGAAATTGCCCCCACGCCGTCAACCGAAACATCTCATTGAAATCCGTCACTGCCAACAGTCTATCGGAAGGGGCTGATGCGCATCGAGACGCGGCGATGATTGCCGCCGACTGGAATGCGGCCGCAAGGTTGGATGTGGCAGGCATTCCCAGATGATGGTAGTCGCCGCGGGGGTCGTTATCCAGCATATCGTCTATGAGCAGGATTCCTGCATGTGCACAACCGATTGCCAACATAGCTGAAATAGCTTGTTCTCGTGAGCCGCCTACCGCTTCGCATACATGAACGGGGATAAGCCAGTGACTGGGTTTCCCGGATGCTGCACGGCGGAATATGGATAGGGCATCGTTCCATGACTCCATCACAGGAAGAGCCGAAAAATTCTGAATTGCTCGAGAGAAAAGGTCCATAGAGTCTCCATTTATCGTGATGATTTAGTCTGCCAGGGGATTCCCGGCAGACTAAACGACTTTTACGAACTCGGAGCGTCCCAGATGTACCACGTAGACTTGCTGGTGGCTTTCAAGATCTGGGCGCGGGAGAGGCGGGTCAGGCTTGCGAGGCGGCGTTGACGCTCTGCCGGCTTGACCGTGAGTTGTCGATAAAACGTATGCATGTTCATGGTGAGTAACTCCTTTTGTGGAATGGTACGAACGACGATTGTTGGGTTTTGTGCAGTTCTTACGCTATAATCGCATCACCTCCTTTCGCGGTGAGTGTTTCCAGTTGAAAAGGTAAATGCCATGCAACGATCTTCCTCACGAAACTGGCGGTTGAACGACATTTTCATCTCCCTTGGAGTGTTTCTTTTTTTGCTGGCATTTACCTACGGCATTCTGTTTCGCGCCGCATATCCGGGTTTCTATTTCAACCCGACGGACGGCAGGATTTTCGATGTTTATGGGCCGGGGCCTTCGGCCCTTCAGGTGGGAGATATCATAAAGAGTATCGGTCCCATTTTGCTGGAGGAGTTCCGGGCGGATAAGAATCTGCAAATCTTTCAAGGGATTGAGCCGGGAGAGACGGTGGAGATCGTGATCGTTCGCAACGGAGAAGTCTTGATCGTTGCTTGGGTCTATCCCGGATTTACCTGGAGCGAATTTGTCGCCCACATCTTCAATATTTGGTGGCTCGCGTATGTGTTCTGGGCGATTGGCGCATATACCCAGCTTTCTATGCGTCCCAAAGATTCCCGCTGGCGGTTGTTCGTTGCTATGAATTATCTCGTCGCGATCTTTCTCATGCTTGGCGCGGTTTCGTCTTTTCGAATCATGGGGAGCGCGATCCTGCTACGAGTTGTCGCGTGGTTGCTTCTGCCGGTCTATCTCCACTTTCATTGGATTTTCCCAATGCCATTGCAACCCCTTCCGCGATGGTTACTGAGCCTTGTCTATGGCGCAAGCATTGTCTTGTCAGTTAGTGAACTCTTCCAACTCCCGCCACGCACCTCGTACTTTTTTGCGGTAGTACTGGCGTTTCTGGGAAGCATTCTTTTCCTTGCCTGCCACTTTATCTTCCAGCGTGATCATCGTCGCGAGGTGGGATTTCTCGTTGCCGCCGCGTTACTCTCCACATTATTTGCGATCCTGATTGGTATCTCGGGAGGAAGAGGACACATTCCTCAGAGCGGACCGCTTTCCCTGTTCGCCTTGCCAATTCTGCCGGTGGCTTATTTCTACATTTTGTACCGTCACCGACTCGGTGGGTTGGAGCTCCGCACGAATCGTACAATCTCCATTTATCTCTTCCTTATTTTGTTGGGCACGGCTCTCCTGTTGATCCTTGGCTACTCCAATCTGATAGATATTCCTCGCGAAACGATGGTTTTTGCAACGGTGATGATTGCCGTAACCGCTGCGGGCATCAGCATTCTTGTATTTCCGGCCTTTCGGGTTTTCGTGGAGCGAAGAATACTCGGTGTGAAAATTCCCAGCGAAAGGTTGGCTGAGAATTTTTCCGCTCGTATTGTCGCCAGCAACACATTAGCAGATTTAGCAAGGCTGTTGGCGCAAGACGTATTTCCCAGCCTGTTTGTCCGGCAATATGCCTTTGTACGAACTCGAAATCCGTCGGCGGAAGTGATGCTATCTAAAGAGGTGACCATTGACCTAGAAGGGCATGAAGCGCTCACGAATTGGCTCGCCTCATCCCCGACGGGCAACCTGTCTCTGCTGCTCAAGAATGATTCGCGCTTTGGATGGGTGCACCTTGTCCTGCCGTTGAAGATCGGTTCAGAATTGATCGGCATGTGGTTGTTGGGGCGCCGCGACCCCGACGATTATTATCCGCAGGCGGAGGTCCCGATCCTGCAATCTCTCGCAAACCAAACTGCGGTTGCATTGAGTAACATCGTGCAGACCGAGCGGCTCAAGGCGATGTATCACGCGAACATCACGCGCTATGAACAGGAGCGGAACCGCCTTGGGCGCGATCTGCATGACAGTGTCCTGAACGAAATGGCGGCGATTCTGATCAAGCATGAAGAGCTATCGCAGTTGCCGGGTTTCATGGAGTCGTATAACCTTTTGATCCAACGTCTGCGCGAGATCATTAGTGATGTGCGCCCGCCGGCATTGATATATGGTTTGAAACTTGCGTTCGAAGCGCTGGCAGATCATCTCTCGGAGAGGCATCACGATGCGATCCGCATCCACACGAATATTCGGATGGACGGGACGTGCAGGTATCCTGAAGTAGTGGAGACTTATGTATATCGCATTGTTCAGGAAGCCTGCGAAAATTCGCTGAAATATTCGCAGAGCGCTTCGATCTCCATCGCTGGCGAATTGCTTGAAGAGGAAATCAACCTTGTGGTAAAGGATGATGGGATTGGCTTTACCACCGAAATCAACCTGCCTCTGGATGACATGGTGGCAAAGCAGCACTATGGCTTGGCAAATATGCTCGAACGCGCCGACCTGATTGGCGCAGTGGTAAGTATCAGATCCAGGCCAGGGCAGGGGACACAAGTGCAGGTGATGTGGAATGTAAAAGAACTTATTTGATTGTTAAGGTGCGTGTATGAACCCAGAGTTGTTTCTGGTGCGGAATATACCGAAACCTGCAAAATGGGTTGTTTAAATCCGTGTTGATTCTTATCTTCTAGGCTCAAATGCGATGGATCGATAAATACAAGCTGTCCGAACTTCACCGTGAGGTATACGTGGCAATACTGCAAAGCTGGATTCCTCATGGGAAACGCGGGGACTTTGCAAAACGATGCGGCATTACGAGGGAGTATTTAAGTTGCTTATGCGCGTTAGATAATGATGTGAATGAACGAGTGGCAACTCATAAACGCAACCCATCGCCTCGACTTGCTATAAAGATGGCAGAGAATCTTCCCGCCCCTACTGAGATAAAGCGCGGATTACTCGAAAATATGGAACTTGCTCATGTATACGAGGGAGGCAATGTGTTTGTGGGAAGGAGATACAATGACCATCAACTTCTACGCTCTCGAGTATCGGATATTGGGGAGATACACCAGCAGGCAACCTTTGGGAAGGCTTTGGGAGAGGTGCAGCGTAATTACCGTATTCTGCGCGATGTTTCGTATGGACTGCTTCGACAAATTGACCCGGAGGAATTCCCCGATTCTTTTGCGCAGATTTGCCTGTATTATCACGATGCCCAGTGCGTTTTGAACCGACCCGACGAGGCTTTGGTGTCTGCAAAAATCGCCCAACTGGTTCTGGAAAGCATCGAAGAACTTGAAGAAGGTTACACTAGGGTTCAGAGAAGGCAATTTGAGATAAATGCCATTCGCGGAGAGGCGGTTGCTTACCATAATCTGAAACTGGATAGACTCGTACCTGATATCCTTCTGAATCGCGCATGTTACACATCTTCGTATGCCAAGGAACGTGAACTCTGGGAACCGATCGTGATGCGCGACCTTATCAATTCCGTGGTCGAAATACCGCGATTTAGCATTCGCGAGATTAACAAGATTGCGTACAGAATTCAATCTATCTGCGAGTACAATAACGACCCGTTCACCCTTTTGCTTGTGCGCGAAGCGTGGTTAAGAGCGCTGATCAAATTCGGTAAGACAAAGCTGGCGAAAAGTGTATTGGAGGAGGAAGTTGAAAAACTTTCGCATTTGTCTTCTGTAGGTGCTCTCCATAAAGCCTTGTTGTTCAAAAGTGGAGCACAATTAGCCTGGCAAACCCATGACCGAGATGCATGGCGAGTATACATGAAACAGGCTCTTGAATTGATGACCAAGGCCGGTTTGAAGCATCAACTTGAGCAGACAAGAGAGACATACGGGTCGGCGATCGAGTCCCTTTTATTGTGATTGTTAAGGTTCGGTCACTTTAATGGTGCTCCGGCTTTTATAAAACATTGCCTATTAAAAGTCTAAAAGTAATGCTTGAATTCTCTTAATCGCTTATCGAATAAGGAACATTTTGAATACGAAATTTGGCGAAGCCTTACGCGCCTTTCGACAAGCCAGCAACGATCCCGATCGTCTTAATCGGCGGCTCACGCAAGAGCGTTTAGGGGAATTAATGGGGCATGAACTAGGAGATAGGGGGTACACCGGCGCGGCGATTGCTTATTGGGAATCCGGAAAGACCAAAATCAGTGCGGAAGATCGTGGTATCTTGATGGCACTGATAAGGGTTTTACATACATGTGGTAGTTTGAAATCTTTGCCCGAAGCCAATCGCTTTTTGAGATCGGGGAATTATCGAGATCTTGACGAGTATGAAGCACACAAAATTTTTCCTGAGAGTATGTCTGACGGTGCAAGTCAGCGTGCCTTGGAAGAAATGTCGAAATCTAATTCTCTTTTTTTGATCGAAAATTTTTTTGCGGTCTCTGAAAAAGAATGGAAAGCGTTAATAGCAAAAGCAGTGGAAGAGGGTCCCGACCCATGGTGGCCGCGCGTGCTCGCGGCTTTGATGCAGAAAGTTGCCAACCGTTTTTCGATAACCCGTACCGCTGTCCTGTGGTTTTGGGTCGGAGTGGTTGCATGGTGGTTAATCTCTCCGTCTCTGCATCTACCATTTGCAGATCAGGGTGAAATATTGCTGGCTATGGAAAAATATGTGATTGGTAGTTTGATTATTCCCCTTGCGATCGGTTTGCTGGTCAATACAACGGATAACGAATATTGGAAACAGCAGCCTAAGGTGAATTCCTTACTCCTTCGCCTTTACACTTATCAGGGCGCGGGAATCGGATTCAATCTCGGATATTTTTTTGTGTACCCATTCGCTCTTATTGGATACTATCTGAATATTGACGCCTCAGCATGGGTTGCGATTGTAGCAGTCACGGCAGCCTTGGTATTGGGGAATATGGGCGCCCGCGTAGTTCCGCATAACCTTTGGCGTGCCTACGGACGCTTGAAGTTTTCTGATGGAGCGATCTTTTTTGTTGTTGTGCTTCTGGGCCCTGCTTGGGGTCTCTTCTTTCTGGAGTTTTATTTCATTCTGCTGGCGCCCGCTATAGGGATATCCGTCATCCTATTGGCAATGACGATCCTTGTTTTCCGCGCGACGCGGTAATCAAAGAATGAAATCTGACGAAACTTTTTGAAAGTCGATGCAATATATTTTAAGCCTCCCGTCAATCTCGTTCTCGAACACCCGTGCTATAATGACTCAGCCCATGTCTTTCACTCACCTCCACGTTCACACCGAATATTCTCTCCTCGACGGTTTCTCGAACATCAAGAAACTTGTCAGGCGCGTGAAAGAACTGGAGATGCCGGCGGTCGCGATCACCGATCACGGCACGATGTTCGGAGTGATGGATTTCTACAAAGCGGCTACGAGTGAAGGAGTCAAGCCGATCATCGGGGTGGAAGCATACATGGCGGCGCGGACGATGAACGACCGCGATTCCAAGTTGGACCGTCAGTCATCGCACCTGCTCCTCCTTGCCCAAAACGAGATCGGCTACAAGAACCTGCTGAAAATTTCCTCTGCCGCGCAACTGGACGGCTTCTATTATTATCCCCGCATTGACCATGAGTTCCTAGCGAAACATTCGCAGGGAATCATCTGCACATCGGGATGCATGTCCGCCGAGATTCCGCGCTTGTTGCTGGATGGCAGGCACGAAGATGCCGTCAGGAAAATGAACTGGTATTACGACGTTTTCGGGCGCGATAATTTCTTTATCGAACTGCAACAGCACAACATCAAAGAAATTACCGATCTAAACAAGAAATTGCTCGAAATGGGGATGAAATACTCGGCGAAATACGTTGCCACGAACGATGTGCATTATGTAAATCAAGAGGACGCGCGCTTGCAGGATATCCTGCTGGCGATCCAGACGCAGACGGTTCTTTCGGATCCCGAGCGGATGCGCATGACCGATGACTCGTACTACCTCCGCACGCCGGAGGAGATGAGCCGGCTCTTTGCCGAGGTGCCCGAAGCGTTGAGCAATACGCTTCTCATTGCCGAGCGTTGCAACGTGGACTTGTCGTTCAAGGGCTATCACCTGCCGGATTTTCCCGTCCCTGATGGCTTCACGGTCGCGAGTTACCTGAGTCACTTGTGCGAGGAGGGGGCAAGGAAAAGGTACCGAGAACACGCGACCAGCCAAAAGGTCCGTGAGCGGATCGACTACGAACTCGGCGTCATCCAGAAGATGGGCTTTGAAGCGTATTTCCTCATCGTTTGGGATCTGTGCCGTCACGCGCGAGAAAACAACATCTGGTACAACGCGCGCGGGTCTGCCGCAGGTTCGATTGTTGCCTACGTGCTGGAGATCACGCTCGTTGATCCGCTTCAACACGACCTGTTGTTCGAGCGCTTCTTGAATCCCGGGCGTATTTCGATGCCCGATATTGACCTCGACTTCCGCGATGACCGCCGCGCTGAAATGCTCGAATATACAACGCGCAAGTATGGGAATGACAAAGTTGCGCAGATCATCACGTTTGGCACGATGGGAACGAAAGCCGCGTTGCGCGACGTGGGACGCGTAATGGATATCCCGTTGCCGGAAGTGGATCGCGTGGCAAAACTCGTTCCGTTCGTGTCGGGCCGCAACACGACGATGGAAGATGCGATGGCGGTAACCGAGTTCAAACAGATTTACGATGAGCAATCGCATCTGCGCGAGTTGATTGACACAGCCGCGAGAATGGAAGGCACGGTTCGCAACGCAGGGACGCATGCCGCAGGCGTGGTGATTTCCGATAAACCCATCATCGAATACCTGCCTTTGCACCGGCCGACCTCCGGCTCGGAAGAAACGCCCATCAAAACGGTGACGCAGTTCGAAATGGGCATCCTCGATTCGCTCGGCATGTTGAAAGTGGATTTCCTCGGGCTGATCACGCTGTCGGTAATGGCAAAAGCTTGCGAGATGATCGAAAAGCGGCATGAGATCAAGCTGGACCTCAGTAACATTCCGCTCGACGACCCCAGGTCGTTCGAGATCATGGGGGCGGGGCAGACCGCTGGATTGTTCCAGGTCGAAGGCGGGGGTATGACGCGCTGGATCGTCCAGATGAAGCCGAAGAGCTTGGATAACATCGTTGCGATGGTCGCGCTCTATCGCCCGGGCCCCATGGCCTTCATCCCCGATTACATTGCGCGCATGCACGGCGAAGCGGAAGTGGAGTATCGTCATCCCGCCCTGCAACCGATCTTTCAAGATACCTTCGGCATTCCCGTCTATCAAGAACAATTGATGCGTGCCGCAGTGGAACTTGCGGGATACACCCCCTCTGAGTCGGATGAACTGCGCAAGGCAATCTCAAAGAAAAACAAAAGGGATATTGACAAGCATCGCGCGAAATTTGTGACGGGCGCGGTCAAACAGGGGATGGAAAAGGGCGTTGCTGAAGCCATTTACAGTGATTGGGAGGAATTCGCGCGCTACGGTTTCAACAAGAGTCACGCCGCCGATTATGGCGTGATTGCCGTCCAGACGGCTTACCTCAAAGCGCACTATCCCGCTGAATACATGACTGCATTGCTCTCCGCGTCCGCGGGGCAGACCGAGAAGGTTGCTTTCTACGTTTCGGATGCGCGGAGCATGGGCGTTCCCGTTCTGCCAATTGATATCAACGCTTCCGGTTGGGATTTTGCCATCGAAGACGTGGATGCCAAACCCAGCATCCGTTTCGGCTTGGGTGCGGTAAAAAATGTCGGTCAAGGCGCAGTGGAATTGGTCCTCAAAGAACGGGACCAAAACGGGAAGTTCAAAGACCTCAACGATTTTGCGCGCCGCGCTGACCTGCGCGCCGTTGGCAAGCGCGCCATCGAATGCCTGATCAAAGTCGGCGCGCTGGATGCCTTCGGCAACCGCGCCGCGTTGCTTGCCTCGCTCGACCGCCTCGTCGCCATCAGCAACACGCACTTCCGCGCGGCGGATGCAGGCCAGATGAGCCTCTTCGGCGCGAACACCGGAGTTGTGGAAGAGATACAACTGCCCTCGGTCACTACCGTAGACAAGCGCGAGATGCTCAATTGGGAGCGCGAACTCGTTGGCTTGTATATTTCCGACCACCCGCTCACGCCGTACCAAAAAACGTTCGCGCAGATTGTCAGTTATTTTTCGGGCCAGCTCTCCGAGGCGCAACACGAAGAAAAGGTTCGGGTGGCGGGTCTCGTCACTGCCGTTCGCCCATATATGACCAAGACCAACAAGCCGATGGGGTTTGTCACGCTCGAAGATATTCAGGGTAATATCGAACTCGTGCTGTTCCCGCGCACGTGGCAGAAAACGCGCGAACAACTCAGTGTCGGTCAGATCGTGATCGTCGAAGGCAAAGTGGATGCCAATTCTGCCCCGCCAAAGATCTTAGTGGATACAATTCGGACAGAAATCAAGATTCTCGAATCGTTGGATGAGACATTGCCGCCTCGTTTTGACTCGCTCAACGCGTCGCTTTCTCAGGGTAAGCCTGTTTCACCTCATCAAGCGACTCCACAACCCAAACCTGTCTCGCCGCCAAACAACAAGTCCACGCAGCCGAAATCGATGTCTCCCAAACCCGTCGTTCCGCAAGTTGCGGAACCTGCTCCAGCCTTTGCGATGGATCCTGATGATATGCCCCCTCCACCCGATAACTTCCCCGACGGCTGGGACAGCGAATGGCAACCGTCATTCGAAGAGGTCGCGATGGCGTCCAAGCCCGAGCCGAAGTTCGAGAAGAGTGAAGAGGTCACACCCCCGCGCGCCGAGGCGATGACCGCTCAGGCTGAGATTCGCGATGAAGGGCAGGGTCAGGATGACACGGCGCGCGAAGCGATCGTCACCTCGCTGAAATCCATCTATACCACGCTGGTCAAGGAAGATGACCAGAAGCATCCGCCGAAACAGATCACCATGTTGCTTCGCTCGACGGGCGATAAGGAACGCGACCGGCGGCGGATCAAGACTATGTACGGTACGTTGATCTCGTTCCACGGGCGCGACCGGTTCAGTTTTCAAATTTTCGAAAATGGTTCGGGGCACCTGATTGATTTCCCCAACGACACGACGCGCGTATGCTCCGAAATGCTCGAACGGCTCAAGAAGTTGATGGGGGAGGAGAGTTGGCGCGTGGAGGAGATTACATTTCAGTAATCATCCCACTGCCTGTATCCCCCGCACCGCGTTGCATCTCATACAATCCGTCCGCTCGCATAACAAGGCGAGCGGATCGCTTAATATCAATTCAACCGCCAGGTCGAGAAGTTTTTTCAACGGCATGGCTTCGATGAAGCCCTTGCCTACCTCCACGCGGAAGACATCCGGCTTGATGTACGGCTCGATGGCTTGGAAGCCGCTCGAATCGCCGGGAAAGTTGTGACATTCCACCGCGCGGTCGCCGACCAGCGCCCAGCGCAGGAATTGCTTCCTGCCTGCCATTCGCTCCGCGTAATGAATGCTCGTGTTCGAGGTGTGGTCAACATTGAGGAGAAGGACCCAGCCGTCCATTTCCGAGAGCGCGCCGACGGGGGCGAGCGGCTCGAACAACGTCTGTGTGGCGAGGATGGATTCGGCGTTGATGCCGGCGAACGAGAGAATCGGGTGTGATGTCCGGGTCGCCATCGGATGATTCCGCAACGCCTCGGGCAGGGCGCCCATCATCGAATCCACCGGCATATCGTGCTTGAACGAGATCGCCTGTTTGTTCAGATCTTCTTCTCTGCCATAGACAATCGCATTGTTTGAAGGACCCACTTCGGGGGTGATCATTGACCAATAGGTGAACGTAGGCACGATGATGCTTTTGAACGATCCCAGCATGGCGCGCAGGACGCCGTCCGCCCCGTCGCGGATGTAACCGAAGGGCTTCAGCGAGGCGTGAACGAGTACCGGTCGGTCGGATAGGTTGAGGGCATCAAAGTACGATTTTAGGTCGGGGTAATCCAACATCTTATTTCCCCATCCACCTGGGTTTCCTTTTTTCGACAAAGGCTTTCATGCCTTCCTTCTGATCGTCTGTGCCGAACAGGTTGTAGAAGATCTGCTTTTCTTCATCGAGACCGTCTTTGAGAAAAGATTCATAGGAATAGTTGATCGCCCTCTTCGCGGCGCGTATCGCAAGCGGCGCGCGCGATGCGATCTCTTCGGCGAGTTTTAGCGCTTCGTCGAGATAGTCGCTTACAGGGACGACTCGATTCACCATGCCGAAATGCAACGCTTCCTCTGCGCTGATCTTGCGGTCGTTGAGGATCATTTCCATGGCGAGCGCTTTTCCTACCGTGCGGACGAGTCGTTGTGTGCCGCCGGCGCCGGGGATGACGCCAAGGTTGATCTCGGGCAAGCCAAACTTGGCGGAGTCTGAGGCGATGATCATGTCGCACGAGAGGGCGAGTTCGCATCCGCCCCCCAATGCCCACCCCGATACCGCCGCGATGACCGGCTTGCGGATCGTGCGAATCCTGCCGAAGACCGCGATGTGGTCGTTGCGTGTCATCTCCTCAGCGGATTCATCTGCCATTTCTTTGATGTCCGCGCCTGCGGCGAAGGCTTTGTCGCTCCCCGCGATGACTATCGCGCCGACCGCGTCGTTTTTATCGAAGGCATCCAGCGCATCCATCAGTTCGCACATGAGCGCGTGGTTCAACGCGTTCAGTGCCTGCGGACGATTCAATGTGAGCAGTCCGACTCGTCCGCGCGTTTCAACTAGGATGGATGAATGTGCCATGCCGCCTCCGATGCATGAATTATACGTGAGAACAGCCGTGCTGTATAATCGCATGACCGGTAAAGGAGTCTTCATGGAAATCATTGCCACTACTCTTGTCGTCTTGGTTGCTGTTTTGCATCTCGGTTTTCTCGCACTCGAAATGTTCTTCTGGGATCATCCGTTTGGCAGGAAGCGTTTCAAGATGACCCCCGAGTATTCGAAAGCCTCCGCGTCCCTCGCCGCGAATCAAGGGTTGTACAACGGTTTTCTCGCCGCAGGTTTGATCTGGGGGTTGATCGCAAACGATTTCCCGATCAAGGTTTTCTTTTTGGTTTGTGTTTTAGTTGCCGGTATTTATGGCGGTCTGACGACGCGCCGCACCATCCTTTACGTTCAGGCATTGCCCGGCTTGCTTGCGCTGCTCGCTGTGTATCTCGCCCGATGACCAAACTTGCCGCGCGCGTTGGGGTGATCGGTCCAATTCTCTTTGCTGCAGTTGTAACCATCCTCACCATCACTAAATACAGTTTCCTGCTTTCGATCGGATGGCATCCGATCAACGACCCCACGTTTGATTGGCCCAGCGGACTCGCGCTCGGCGATCATGGCTGGGTGATGACCGCGACCTTCCTCCTCAGCGGACTCATGATGGCGATCTTCGCTTCAGGCCTCCGCCTCAGCCTGCCTCGCTCCCCTCTGACATATCTTGCCACCTTTGGTTTGACCTTCGCCGGTCTTGCGCTCGCCGGGCTCGCATTCACCACCGACCCGACGCTTACATCCACCTCCCGCACCTGGCACGGACTCTTGCACGATCTGTCGTTCGTGATTCTCGGTCTCACGCTCATGCCCGTGATGATCCTTTTAGGCTTTATTTTTCGTCAGGATGCGCGCTGGAAAAGTCTTTCACTGTATACGTGGGTCACAGTCGGGCTGGCGCTTCCCACATTTTGGCTCAAAGGCGCGGCATTCTATGTTTTCATGCTGGCGGTTTTGGTGTGGAGTGAAGTGGTTGCGATTCGGCTCCTTCGTTTGAAGCCCAATTGACTTCCGAAACGAAATTTTGTATAGTGACTGTAGCACTACACAGAAGGAGAGACGAATTATGACCGAATCGCCATTTCTCCAGCCAACTGAGGGTGTGGATCTCATCCAAGCGCGGGACTATTTCAAGGACAAGAATCGTTTTCTCAAGCCTCCGATTCATCGCGCGGCGTATTCCGACCGTATGGCGTGGATTCTTTCCTCCATGTCACATCTGGTCTACGACCGCTTCGAGGATGACAAACGAACGGGAGAGTTATTGAAGGCAAAATTGATTGGAGGCGGGTTTTCATTACTTGAAACCTTCAACTCGGACGAGACAGATACACAGGCCCTTCTTGCAGGTAACGATGAATATCTGGTGCTGGCGTTCCGCGGGACCGAACTCACACGGTTGCAGGATTTGAAAACCGATGCGATGGTCGTCAAGATTCCCACAATAGAAGGCAGGGTGCATGGCGGTTTCCATCGCGCGTACGAAAGTGTTGCAGGTCGAATCGTCGAGAGTCTCGAGCGCGCCGGCGACCTCCCCGTTTATCTCACTGGTCATTCTCTGGGTGCGGCGCTTGCCACGGTGGCGACCCAAAGCCTCGAACGCGACCGGAGATTCACGGATCGTATCGCCGCATGTTACACATTTGGGAGCCCGCGCGTGGGCAACGACCAATTCGACCGCGAGTTCAAATCACCCATCTATCGCGTTATCAACAATACGGATATCATCACCGTGATACCCTTGCTTGCAATGGGATACATTCACATTGGCGATATCCGATTCCTCACTTATGTCCCCGGTGAGTTAAGGCGCGGCATCCCGATCCTGCGAAGGTTACTGATGTTCCTTGCGGGCTTACTTCGGCTCTTTGGTCCTTGGGTAGGTGATCACAGGATTCTTGAATACCGCCGAAAATTAGATGCTATTGCTGACGTGCGCAATCCTGTGGACAAATAACCTGCGGCAAAATCCGACGGCGTTACATCGGGCTTTTTAGCTCCAGCAAACCGCCAAGATCCTTTGTGCTTTCAAGGATCGCGTCCGCTCCGAATCGTAACAACTCCTCTTCTTCCCCGAACCCGCATAACACTCCAACCGTCTGTGCGCCTGCGGACTTGCCCGCGCGCATATCCATGGTGGTGTCGCCGATCATCAAACACTGCTCAGGGTGGACTCCCATCTTCCTAGCGGCAAGCAGGACTGGGTCCGGATAGGGCTTCGTGTATTTCGCTGAGAGACCGGTTACGATGGCGTCGAAATATTTCACGAGTTCGAATTGTTCCAGAAAGCGCATCGTCCCCTTTTCATCACGCGCGCTGACGACCGACATGGGATATTTCCCTTGAAGTTGTGCCAGCAGGGTATCCACGCCCGGGACAAGCAGAAATTTCTTCGATGACCGATGGCGATGGCGCGACATCCAATTGATGACGGCGGTCATTTCATCGTCAATCCCGAGCGTGTCGGCGATGCCAAGCAGGGCGTTGCCGGGCGCCTCCGCCCACATTACGAAGCGCCGTGCCGCGTGATCGGGGTCACGAAACAGAAATTTCGGCAGGAAGTGCAGAATCTTTTGCTTGTACAGGTCGTCCGTATCGCTGAGTGTGCCATCCACATCGAAACACAAGGCTTTGATGCGGTGAAGGTCAAGCGACATGGCGAAATTGTACCGTAACCAGGTGTGCTATACTTTAGGGTGGCTGTGTCAGAAGTGTAATAACGCCGAACTCCTCTTTTAATCCATGCCAGCATCCAAAGACCAAGACAGAACGCGCGCATTGCTCGAACTGCTCTATCACGTGAGCCGCGAGGTGGCGACCGCGCTTGATTTGCGCACCGTGCTCCAGCGCGTGCTGTATGAAGCGATCCAAAACGTAGGCGGTGAACGCTGTAGTGTGGTGGTGCTGGATGATTCCGGCAAAGCCGTGGACGCGACCATTGTCTATGGCGCGCAGATGCACGAACACACCACCCAGCAATTGCGTGAAACGATCGAGCGCGGCTTGGCAGGCTGGGTGATTCGCAACCGTAAGGGTGCCTATATCCCGGATACCAGCAAAGATGAACGCTGGTTGATTCGCCCGGACGACGCGATGAACAAGTCCGGAGCAAAATCTGCGATCTGTGTTCCGTTGCAGGCGCGCGAAAAACTTGTGGGAGTGCTTACGCTCGTTCACCCGACGCCCAACGCATTCAATGCCGAACAACTTGACTTGATGCAAGCCATCGCCGATCAGGCTGGCGTGGCGATTCTCAATGCCCGGCTCTACACCGAAAGTCAGCGGCAGGCGCGAGTGATGACGGCTCTCGCCGAGGGGGCAACGGCGATGAATGTTTCGCTCCGCATGGAAGACTTGCATCAGCGCATTCTCATCCAGACCATGCAAGCGTTACAGGTGGAAACGGTCGCGCTCGGCATGATCGAAGGAGAACAGGTAATATTCCGTGCGGCGGCAGGGCAGAACGCCGGGAATATCCTCGGCAGGCAGATCGCGCTGGGGGATGGCATTGCCGGCACAGCGGCGCGCGAGGGGCGCGGCCTGATGGTGCAGGATGTAACGCAGGACAAAAATTTCCGCGATGCCGATAAGTTCGGCGGCGTTGAGATGCGTTCCGTCATCGTCACGCCGATTCAAGCGCAGGGACGCATGATCGGCGTTCTGGAAGCGATCAACCCGATTGCGAATTCCTTCGACCCCGATGCCATGCTCGTGATGGCGGGTATCGGTGGGTTTGCAGGTTCGGCGTTGCAAAACGCGCAGTTGTTCGAAAAATTGCAAGCCGCGCATCAGCGCTACCGCGAGCTGTTCGAAGATAGCATTGACCCGATGGTCATCACGGACTGGAACGGTAAGATTCTCGAAGCCAACCGGCAAGCCATCTTATTGAGCGGCTATACCCACGATATGCTGCACGCTCTACAGATTGACCAACTCCACGAAGTGAACTGGAGCAAGATCGGAATGGAGTTCGAAACCTTGCGGGAAAGCGAAACCTCCACGTACGAATCGTCCTTGCACGCGCAGGATGATTCTCACATTCCCATCGAAATCCATGCGCGCCGCATTGAGTTCGAAGACGCGGATTCGATCCAGTGGATTCTGCGCGACATCACCCAGCGCAAGGAGTTGGATGGTCTGCGCGCCGATCTTACCTCGATGATCTATCACGACCTCCGTTCACCGCTTGCCAACATTACTTCCAGCCTCGATATTTTGTACGGCCTAGTCCCAGAAAAAGATCAGGAGACGGTTCTCTCGATCCTCAAGATCGCGGAAAGTTCCACCGAGCGCATTCAGCGTCTGGTGAGTTCACTGCTGGACGTCAACCGCCTTGAATCGGGACAGCCTGTTGTCAATCAGAAGGCGGTGGATACGCTTCAATTGATCCAAACTGCGGTGAAAGATATGCAACCCGTCGCCGACGGTCGCCGGCAGACGCTTGGGGCGGACCTGCCGATTGAATTGCCGCCCATCTGGGTGGACGAGGATATGGTGCGTCGCGTGCTCATCAACCTGATGGAGAACTCGAGCAAGTTCACACCAACCGAAGGCGAGATCCGCGTCGGTGCCAAGCCGGAGGGCGATTGGGTGCATTTGTGGGTGAGTGACACCGGCCCCGGCATCCCGCCGGTGGAGCAGGAACGCGTCTTCGACAAATTCACGCGATTGCGCGGCGCGAACAAACCCGGCTTGGGAATCGGACTCGCTTTCTGTCGGCTCGCTGTGCAGGGTCACGGCGGAAGGATTTGGATCGAAAGCGATTTCGGCAGGGGCGCGGCATTTCACTTCACCTTCCCGGTTGCGAAGGTGGAAGAATCTGCTAAAGTAACGGATTGAGATTCACAAGGAGAGATGAATTCAGATGGAAGCTATCGGAAAGAACGTCTACATCGAAGATAAATACCTTGGCGTGACGCTGGGCGTCATCAGCCAGCCGCGCGGGCTGGTGTTGATCGATGCGCCGCCCTCGCCGGAAGACAGCCGCATGTGGCGTGCCTCGCTCATGGGGATGGGAAATGGACCCGAACGTGTGCTTGTAAACTTGGATTCCCACCCCGATAGAACCCTCGGCGCGCGCGCCATGGATTGCACGGTCATCGCCCACGAGAAGACGGCGCTTGCCTTCCGAAACCGTCCCAACACTTTCAAGGCACAAGGCGATGAGACCGGCGCAAACTGGGAGGCAATCCCCGGTTTGGGGAGCGTCCGCTGGGCGCCGCCGGAGATCTCCTTCGTTGATCAGTTATCCCTGCATTGGGGTGAAACGCCAATTCTCTTGGAGAGTCATCCGGGTCCCACACGCGGCGCGGTCTGGGCGATCCTGCCTGATCAGAAGATTATCTTTGTCGGTGACGCGGTGTTGAAAGGTCAGCCTCCCTTCATCGCGCATGCCGACCTGCCTGCGTGGCTTGAATCTCTTGCTCTCCTTCAAAGCGAATACAAGGGGTTCACTGTAATAAGCGGACGCAGTGGTGCGGTCACGCCGCAAGCGATCAAGCAGCAAGTTGTGACGTTGAAGCGCATGCTTGACAGACTGGAAAAACTGGGCAAGAAGCGCTCCGCGGTCGCCGCGGCAGATAAACTTGCCGATCAACTGCTCAAGGATTTCAAAGCGCCCGCCGCGCGGCATAAACAATATGCGCAGCGCCTGCGTTATGGGATTCATCACTATTACATCCGCCACTATCATTCCTCTTCGCGCCACATATTGGATGAGTGATGAGTTCTAAATATCCTCGTCTCTAAGAATTTATTCCATCAACGCTTCGATGATCCGGTTGTTGTCCACAATGCGTTCGGCAAGCAGGCGCACGATCCACTCGTGGAAGAGCGCCGCAATCTCCGGGTCTTTTTCCTGCATCTCCTTGAGCGATTGACCGGTCAGTCTGTACACGGTGCTTTTGCGAGACGCAATCACCGATGCGGTGCGCGTGTTGCGAAGGTACAAGCCGATCTCGCCGACCGTGGCGCCGCCGCGGATGCTCCGCAGGCGCATACGTTTTCCATTGGGGAGTTCCAGTTCGATGGTCACCAGACCGGACTCGACGAAGTACATTTCCTCCGCAGGGTCATCCTGCTTGATGAGCACTTCGCCTTCACGAAGTTCCCTTTTCTCCAGAAATTTCAACAATCGGTCAATGCCCTGTAAACCAGGGAAGACCCGCTTGATCTGATGTTCGACGCGTTCGATAAAACCGGTCAGGTCGTTCATGCCTTGCCGCGCGAGGATACGGTTCTCACACCATTCAACACCTTCGTCCAGTGTTGGTTTGATGATAAATGTATCGTCGGTGGAATCGTGCAAGCCGCCGCGTTCGAGGTTCCTCACGATCTCCGGCCTGACTTCCGTCCAAACCATCAGAACGTTGTTCGCCTCGGCAACTTGCTTCAGGCGGGTGATGCCGAACACCGCGGACGAATCCAGGTGGGTGACGCGGTGAAAGTCGAGGACGATGTAACCCAGCCGACCCTGTGACTGATCCGCAATGCGGGTGCGCAATTTATCCAGCACGCCTTGAATGGTCCCGAAGAAGATGAATCCCTGCAGGCTCATGATGAAAATTTCCGAGCCGTTCTGGTGCAGGATGTCACGGTGGATTTTGGGACGGTCCACTTTGCTGTGATAGATTGCGCCATCCAAGGTATTCTTGATCACACTGACGCGGGAGTAGCTAACGACAAACAGCACCGCGGCGATGAATGTGCCCGCGGCAATCCCCTCCAGAAATCCGACGGTTGCGATGATGAAAAGGATTATCCAGACGAGGAGATAATCGAGTAGAGGGAGTGATTTGCGTGAGTCCACTAGCCAGTCTGAGAGGAAAGACAAGCCGAGGTAGAGCAACATGCCGCCGAGAACCGGTTTCGGAAAATATGAGATGACGGACGCGCCAAAGAATAATGCAAGGCCGCAAATCAAAGCGGAGATAAGGTTTGCAAGCCTGCTTTTTGCTCCGAGGCGGTGCGCCAGCGCTGACATGCCAAGTGTTTGGTAACCCACCGGGCTTCCGCCCAGTCCACCGAAGAGATTTGCCCAACCAGCGCTTTGCAGTTCGCGATTGAGGTCAATGTCTTGTTTCACCGTTACTTCGAGCGCGCTGGCATTCAGTAACAGGGCAATGATGCTGAGCGCGAGGATGGTGGCGATCTTGTCGAAGTTTTGTAGGATCGCGCCCCAGTCAATGAGAGCGAGAGAGGCAGGCGTGAGCGGTTGATACAAACCGCCGGATGGGAAAGGCCCGAGCAACCAGCCTCGTGCAGATGCTTCTGCAACCGGAATCCCTGCGATCAATAGATAGGCATAGAACAAGGCGGTCGCGAGAATCAATGCGCCGGGCGTGATTAGAAAATGATTCGAACGGCGGAGGATCAGAAGGAGGGCAAATCCAAATACTGCACCCGGTACCCAACTTGCGAGGTTATTGACAGTAAATAACTGCGAAAGGCTGAGTTCGCCGCTCACCATTACGCCAAATGCACCCAGACTCAACAGCCAGCCCGTACCGGCAAGAAAACCTCCGACCACGGGATACGGAATATAGCGCACAAATCCACTGGCTTTGAACTTGCCGAGCAACAAGAAGAAAATACCGGTCAAGATCGATGTGATGGAGATTGCCGCAAGCACGGTGGCATAGATCGACCTCGGCTCCGCGCCTCTCATGCTCAACGCGATCGCCGCGCCGATAAGGCTGACGATGGCGGCAGGCGTATCCTGCGGAACGCCGATCATACCGGGCAGGGAGGTGGTGAGCGCGATGGCAATTCCCACGGCGAACGCGCCGAAGAGCATCAGCCCGATGCCGCCCGGCAGGAACTGGCTGAGGTCGCCGGAGAAGATGAGCGCCGCGAGCGAGATTTCCATACTGATGGTAACGATGGCGGCGATCAACCCGGCGGTGAGGCTGGGAAGCAGAATCTTTGGCTGGAATTCCTGCTTGAAATCGGTGAGATTCATGTCGGCCTCGAAATGTAAGGTTATTGGAAAGAGAATGGTTTCCTGCGCGAGTATAGCACGACAGTGACAGGGTTTGCCACAATCTATGCAGGGGTGTACAATCCACTGGCGTCTCGCATCGCGCCAGACAAGAAAGCGACAGAGACCATCCTCCACTCATGGCAAAATCAGACCTGATCCTGCTCGCGCTCGACGAATCGCCGGTATTGAATCTGCTGGATCGTGCCGTCAGCGTGAAATATCAGACTGCCATTGCGAAAGATACGAAAAGTCTGAGCACGCTCCTGCAGGAGAATAACCCCGGGCTCTTGTTGTTGGGAGAACGTTTCAACAGCCATGATGGGATGCGAATCGCCAAAGAGCTGTTCGAACGATTCCCGACGCTCCCGATAGTCATCTTTGCAGAAAAGGCGACGCCTGAGTTGTTCAAAAACATCTTCCGCGTGGGGATCAGCGGATGCCTTGTCCCTCCTTTAAGAACAGATGACATCGTAGATACGGTCGAAAACAGCCTGCGCAACGCGAGCCGCATTGGCGACTGGCTTCGCCGGGAAGTCAAACGCACCACCGCTTCGTTGAAGCGAAAGGCGCAGATTTCCGATGCCGAACGGGCGCGCCTCGAAACCGTGTTCAACAACATTCATGACGGCGTAATGATTCTTGACGAGGAGAAGAAGATCCTGCTCGTCAACCCTGCCTTGTGCCGCATGTTTGGCTTGAACCCGAAGACCGCACAGGGCAAACTGGTGATGGATGCGATCGGCCATCCGGATATCATTGCGCTGCTAAATCGTAAGAACGGTAGTGACCTCCTTCAATACTATGAAGTAAGTTTTCCAGACGGCAGGGTGGGGAATGCCCAATTCACTTCGATCCAAGATGTTGGGTTCGCTCTAACCATGCAGGATATAACCTACCTCAAGGAAATGGATCGGGCTCGAAGCGACTTCGTTCATACGGTTTCGCACGATCTGCGCTCGCCTCTTACCTCTGTGATCGGGTACACCGAACTGGTGGAACGCGCCGGCGAGTTGAACGAGAACCAACGCGACTTCCTCAAACGGATTCAAGACAGCATTCAACACATCACGTCGCTGATCAACGACTTGCTCGACCTCGGCAGTGTGGAAGCGGGGTTCGATACGCGCCGCGAATACGTCCAACTGGAGGCGATTCTGCGATACACGCTGGATATGTTACAGGGACAGATCAAGACGAAGCGGCTCAAAGTTCAGACGGATATCGCTCCCGCGCTTCCTGCCATTCGCGCGAATCCCATCCGCTTGCGGCAATTGTTGGATAACGTTGTGGGTAACGCTATCAAATATTCGTTGAACGGCGGAGATGTGGACGTTGCGATCCGTTCGGAGGGGGACCAGATCATCCTGAACGTCCGCGACAACGGGCCCGGCATCCCTGCCGAGGATCAGGCGCACATCTTCGACAAGTTTTACCGCGGAAGGAACATTACCGATGGCATCACCGGTTCAGGCTTGGGGCTGGCCATAGTCAAAACCATCGTGGACAATCATCAGGGACGTATCTGGGTGGAATCAGCGGAGGGCAAGGGAAGTTCATTCGTCATCGTCCTGCCGATTCACGCGGAGCCCGCACAAGTTGGAAAGAAGCATTCGTAAAAAATCCCCGTTCGAGAAGAACGGGGATTTTACTTCTGAGATAAACGCGAAAGGATGGAGTCGCTGGGCCTGCGCCGCGCAGGTTCGGGGTCTGTGCCGGTGCGCATGCTTTCCATCTCGGAACTGAAGCGCATCCAGTCGTCCACGAGAAGCACGAGATGCGGGGTTTTATCTTTGAAAAAGTATCGCGAGAGGAAAAATTCGAGCACCCGTCGGGGAATCGGATAACTCTTTAGGTCTACCACGAGCGCGGTCTTGCTGGCGAGCGGCAGGTCACGGTCGCTCAAACCCAGAATATCGAACCATGCGGCAAGCCCTGTCGGCCTAAAGCGAAATAACAACTTCATCTCGGTTGTGGTCGTGCGCATGATGCGTTTGTAAGAAATATTCAAGCGTAAGAACGGGGTGATGAGCTTCAAATGATCGGGATAAGGCTGCACGTATGCCAGATACCGAAAGGCAAAAAACAATATTCCAACGCAAACGCCGAGAATGCCCACCGCCGCCGGCACCAGCCAACGCCAGGCGAGGAATTGTCCCAAGCCGATGTATTCGCTGTACGCAATGATCAACATCACCAGCCCTATTGCCAGGGTGGGGGGCCACCAGCGATTGAGCATGAGACGATACACGATCAGCGGATATCTTCTGCCGGCGCGCCGTGCCATGCTCGTTACTCGTCTTCGCTCATGCGAATTGACAGACCTTTGTCTTCGCCTTCTTCGTTCATCCCGCCGTTCAGTTGACCGCTGAGTTTGCGGATCGCCTGACTCAGATCCTCGCCGCGCAAACTGAACGTAACGTCGCCGCGCGTCTTTTCGATGATGCCGCGCGCCAGATCGGTCTGCCGGCGCAGACCGTTGGTGATCGCATCGGGGTAGTCAATCGTCACCAGCACGGAGTAGATTTCATCCATGTAGCTGAGCAGTCGTTCTGCTTCTTGAGAGTAGCCGTGCCGGAGGATGTCCAGCGTGCGGCGGCGTAATTCGCCCACGACCTCTGCCAGCCCGTTGAGATAGGTTGAGTTTTCCACGCCCAGTTCGCCCGGCGTTTGAAGCGGCTGATTCTGGATCAACGCACAGGTGACGTTGGCTTCCACGAATTCCTTGAGCGCATCCTGTGTGTAGCCTGTAAAGTACAACTCGGGGTGTTGTGCAAGATTGCCGCGCAGTTTATTCGCCAGTTCGTGCGCTTCAGCGAGGTGCGTTTCCATTTCCTCGCGGTCATTGCGATGCACTGCGCGAATAGCGAGCGAGCAGGAGCGCGTGAGTTGACGCGTGAGTGCGAGAGCCTGGTCTCGCATCGCAGTGCGGACATCAAAACTCTTGCGAATCTCGTCGGCGATCTGTCCCAGTTTGTGCATGGCTACTCTTTCGGCGGCTCCGGTGGATGTAGATTCCGGAATAGGCTGTCGGCAAGTGTATTGCCGCTGGGCAGTTTGATCTCGCCGAACGCGGCTTCATAGCGTGCCACGTTCTCGTTGAGCGCGCGCAGGAGGAGTTTTGCGCTGAGCGGCGTCATCACCACGCGGGCGTTGATACTTGCCGTCGGTTCGTTTGGAATTAAGTGACCGAAATCAACAACGAATTCAGAGGGCGAGTGCGTGATGCGCGCAAGGTTGGCATACGCAGGCTCGAGCCCTTCACGGAGTTTGATTTTCGGTCCAGTTGGTTGCGGAGCAGGTGTAGTCATATTCAGGTTCCTCTCCTATCGGGAGAAGCAATGGTTAGAATGGAATATCATCCTCGGCGGGCATTTCGGCGTGTTCCATGCTTCCAGACGTCGGAGCATCGCCTCCACCTTCCCCGCGGTTCGACAAAAACCGAACGGTGCCAGCCGTCACTTCGAAGGAAGCGCCGGCAGAGCCGTCCTGCTTGGTCCAGATGCGCGGTCCGCCGGTGTTTTTGTCCGGGGTCAGGCGTCCTTCGACGAGCACTTTCATGCCTTTCTTGACGTACTGGTTGCAAACCTCCGCCTGCTTGCCCCACGTGGTGACGCGGAACCAGATCGTTTCCTTGACCTGTTCACCGTTGCCGGTGGTGTATTGGCGGTTGGTGGCAACCGAGAACGACGTGACCGCCTGACCCGAAGGCGTGTAACGCATTTCGGGATCTTTGCCGACGTTGCCGACGATGATGAGGGTGTGATACATGGGGAGATTCTCCTTTGGTTCGAGGTACCCGCCGAATCCGCGGCGGGGGTTAGGGACAGTTCGTATTGTACTCCAACATGATTTAATGACAAAGAGAAAAGTGAGCCATGCTATACTGCGGTGAAAGGGCAAACAGATGACCATCATGTATCGTCAGGGAAGAATCGAAGACTCATTTGCAGTATTCCAGGTGTTCGTCAAAACGATCATGGATTACAGCGAGCGCATGAACGTGATGGGCATTACGGGCGGCAATGACCCCGAGGTATTGAAATCTCTTTGGCAGAAACGGCAGTCCATGTTCGAGTTTCTTGTCCGCGTCGCATCGCAATTTTGGGTTGCGGAGAAGGATGGAGAGATCGTCGCGTATGCGCGCGCCATGGAACACGACGGATTGCAGGAGTTGACCGAATTCTTCGTGTTGCCGGGCCAACAATCGGGCGGGCTGGGCCGCCAATTGTTGGCGCGCGCCTTCCCCCAAACAGATGCGCGTTACCGCACCATCATTGCCACTCTCGACGAACGTGCACTTTCCCGCTATTTGCGGGCAGGAGTCTATGCCCGCTTCCCGCTCAAGTACTTTTCTCGCAAAGCCGAAAGCGTGGAGATGGAGACCGACCTGGTCATCGAACCTTTGCAAACGAAGACCCATCTGGAAAAGATGAATCAGATTGACAAACAGATTATCGGCCATTCGCGTCCAACAGTCCATGAATGGATTGCCACCACGCGCGAGGGGTTTGTCTACAGACGCGGCAGCGAGATCGTCGGCTATGGCTATGTCGGTTCGAGTTCAGGCCCATTTGCTATGCTGGATGAAAACGACTTCCCTGCGGTGCTGGCTCACGCGGAAAGCCTGAGGGCAGAGAAAGGCGGTGCGTTCGGCGTTGAGCCTCCGTTGATCAACAGAAAAGCGATCCAATATTTCATGGATCGCAAGTACCAAATCGATTCATTCACTGTGCTCTTCATGAGCAACGCGCCATTTGGGAGGTTTGAGAATTATTTGTGCTTTAGCCCAGAGTTTTTTATGTGAATATCATTATAAACATCGTTAACATTATTCTCCGATGATATAAGCACTTCGTGTTCGAATGGACCATCACTTATCTTAATGACGAGGATATTCTGGTCATCAAGACGAAGGGCGCGATGCGTTCTACAGACTCCAACGAAATGGTTCGGGCTATCGTAGATGCGGCCGCTAAACACCAATGCCTGAAGCATCTCGTGGATTACCGCGAAATGGAGTTCGAGTTTCGCCCGATGGAGTACTACGAACGCCCGTCTGTCGTTGAGAAACTGGGTGTTACGCGTGCGTTCCGCACCGCCATGGTCTTCCGCCAGCTGACGAAAGAGACGATATTCATGGAGACGGTGTTCCAGAATCGCGGATATCAATTCCGGCACTTTACGGATATTCTGGAAGCGAAGGCTTGGCTAAAGGGATAAATGATGATGGGCTTTCATCCCGATCGCGGTTCTCCATAACATCACATATCGCTTGATGATTGTTGTGCTGTATTCTGGGTGTCTGTAACAAAGCTGGTGGGTTTGAAAAGGGAGAAGACCTCTTGTAAGATGGAATTGCGAAGATTGCATCTACAAGAGGTCTTCAATGAAGATTGTATTACAACTTCCGCAAGTAGAA
>Ga0187893_10001432_pt1 | contig 57313 bp, 57 predicted proteins | sample MA1701074metaG_FD_139574 | JGI IMG/M metagenome (GOLD analysis project Ga0187893, IMG submission 139574) | White microbial mat communities from a basaltic lava cave in the Kipuka Kanohina Cave System on the Island of Hawaii, USA - MA170107-4 metaG ...
GCAAGGCGAGATCACTCTTGCCAAATCCTATCAACCGTATGGAGAAACGCTTGCGAGTGTTGGGAATGGTGCAAGTCCCTTCGCGTTTACTGGGGAACAAACCGATCCCAGCGGGATGGTGTATCTGCGGGCGCGCTATTACATGCCCAACGATGGACGATTCAATACGCGGGATACGTGGAGTGGGGATTACAACAGTCCCTTGTCGCTCAATCGGTGGATGTATGTAGAGGGAAATCCTATTAATTATACCGACCCCTCTGGCCATTTCGGGACCGGACCTTGGTGTTGGGATAATCCGGTCTCGCGCGCGAATGCCGCAGAAAAGTACGCGAATCGCACAGCTCTTGGATACCAAATTAGAGACGAACTCAACACATACACTGCTGCTGGAATTGGTGTTCAGTGTTATGGAACAAACTTTAATGCATCAGTTTTGTTTAGCGGATGGGGTCCAGCACAGATAACTTACATGGAAACAAACACACCTTATGGACAGCCAATATATGAGATTGATGGGCTAGGCAATATAGTATATGAGGACGGCAAGCCGAAAATCCGTGACTACGGGTTGCGCTGTTACATATTCAAAGGATCCGGCTGTGTTTGCGAAAATATAGAAGGTGTTCTGCCAGAATTTAATAATATCATCGATTTTTACTTAAACGGCAATATCAATTTGCCGCCGGGCTATCGATTGGAAGATGTGCACAATCAATCCAATCCAACATGGGTTGTCGAATACATGCGAAGACGAATTAAGTTGGTGACTGACAACTGTAAAGGATGTAAGCCCACAGATATTTATATTGCCGCCGCTTTAGCCCAAAACGGGCCGGGATTCAACTATGTTGAAATGAGTAATATGCCGAATCTGGATGAGTCTTTGCAACAAATCTATAAGATTAAGAAAAATTGGTTTTCTCGATTTACAAGCGATTTACAAAAAAACGGTGGCGTAAATACAAAAAAGCAACTGGATTTGTTTACTGAGGTGATATATCAACTAAGATTCAGAGACTGGTATATTCCCGCTGACGTTAATTTTGAAACTATTGAAATGCTACGATGGCGGGCGAATCAGGTGATTCCATGAAGAAGCGCATAACCTTAGTTGCGCTAATTCTCATCGGGTTAATTCTCGTCACTCCATTTGCCTACGACCGCAAACTTGACAGAAACGAAGGTGAGAGAATCCCGGGCTATCTGAGTAGTTACCCTGAAATAGGTAATTTCAGAATCAATCCCTATACAATCCTCGAAGAACTGGAACAGGGTGAAAACAATGTATTCACACCATTAATGGAAGATCCTAATTCTGTAGAATCGTTAACCAATATAACTTTCTACTGGACACAAGCGGATTTTCTAAAAATTGCCAGCTCATTAGGCGCTATTCTCTGGAATGATCCAATGGAGTTTGGCAATTGGAGTATTTACGATTTTTATTTTCACCGAGGATGCGATGATCACCCTAACGGCTTTGGGTATGGGGAAATTACATATTTCAAATCAAGTGTTGTGAATGAGAAAAAAGTATATGCAACGCGACATGTAGAAATAAATCCTTACTACAGTATGGTTAGGTGGGGAAGTGGAGCAACATATCCTCAACCTATCTTGCACAAATGGAGCGGCTTTAATCTAACAGAAACAAAGATTACTATCGAAGAAGCCCTTCGAATCTCAGAAGAACATGGAGGAGAAGATGCAAGGCGACAAGTTAATAACCAATGTTTGATAGTTGTCAGTGTTTTCAGGAATATCGACAAATGGTCCGTGGAATATATTTCTACTCCCTTTTCGTTACTCATTGATCCTTATACTGGCGAGTATGAGATTTTCGGCATAAAGCAATAACTGATGATGTTATGGTTAACTGCCATACGCAAGACAGCATGTTCGGCAGTCTGCCATCGGAGTTTGAATATGACTATGATGATGCCAATAGACTCATCGAAATGGGTGAGATCGAATATGCTTGGGATGACAATGGCAACGCTTCGACAGGCTCAGCGCGGCGCCTGCTCGATGATGGTTGTAAACAAAAACACGCCTTGCAGCGCGTTATGTTTTGTGTGTGCCCCCACGGGATTCGAATAGCACCCCCCTGCGGGGACGACGGTCGTAAACAAAAACACGCCTTGTAACGTGTCAGATTTTGTGTGTGCCCCCACGGGATTCGAATAGCATCCCCCCTGCGGGGACGACGGTCGTAAACAAAAAATCCCGCAACAGCGGGATTTATCATTCTGTGCCCCCACGGAGATTCGAACTCCGGTTTTAGCCTTGAAAGGGCTGCGTCCTGGTCCACTAGACGATGGGGGCTTACTTTAGCTGGCGGATTTTATCACCCTGCAAGATAACGGTCAAGCAGTCGGGTCACTTGTCCTCTTTGGCGCGCTGGCTCAGCAGGGACATCATGTCAATGTGTTCGCGGTTGAACAGGATCGCCGGACTCTCCACTTTCAGGTTGGGAATGAGTATGGCGGTCAATGAACCATCGAAAATGGGAATGAAGTCGCGGGTGGTATCTGAGATCAATACCGAGAAATCGAAGCGACCGGAGACCTCGAGTTTGCCCTCCACTTCATAGACCGGCGTGGCGAGCCTCGCCGGCATACTGGTAACGTTGGTGTATCCGCCTCGCACAATCGCCACGGGACCGAGGTCTTCGCGGCGCGCCGTGCACATGGCAAAGATGTGGAATTTTACGAGGCGCACTGCCTCGAAATGATCCACGAGTTTCGTGGGCATGTGGATGCGTGCCAGACGCGCGTCATGGACTTCGAGAAACGACTTGGTGCGGTCGTTCATCGTTCCCATCAAACCGCTCGTCCCTGCCATCACCTTGCCGACGATTCGGTAGCCGGAGGTGTACAGGTCAGCCGGGAGAAAGCGATACGTGCGCGGAGAGGTTTCCATGTGCGTTTATCTAATCCAGCGGAGGCAGGGGGTGTGTCCCCTTGGGAGGGGAATTTTGCCGGGTCCGTTTGAGGCGGCGTGCCGGCTTTCCGGCTTCCGGGTTGAGGAGCATGTTCAGCCATGCAACGGCGCGCTCATCATAGTCGCGTTTGCCGCACACATCGCAGATCCAGGCCGGGAAGTGTGGAACCGTGATCAATTCCTCCCCGAGCCAGGTGAAATATGTGATGTGCCGAAGGTGCATGAGGCCCGCGCCGCACTGGTTGCACGGAACGTGCTCGGTTTCTGGAGAACGCTGGATGGAAGGTTCATGATTCATTTCGAGTCTCCGGATTACTGCGATGCGCTTGCATGCTCAAAGTGGTCGAGCACTTCCCATTTGGGAGGGGGCCAGTAGATGATCACTGCCTTGCCGATCACATTTTCCATGGGCAATAAACCCCACTCGTGCGAGTCTTTCGACTCGTTGCGGTTATCGCCGAGCACGAACAGTTGTCCCTCGGTCACCACCCACGAACCGTTATAGAACGGCGCGGCCGCAATGTACGGTTCTTCGAGCGGAACATCGTTTACTGAAACCTTGCCCTGCTGCACGGTGACGGTTTCACCGGGCAAACCGATGACGCGTTTGATGAGGTCCTGATCGGGATCGAGAGGAAAACTGAAGACGACGATATCGCCGCGTACGGGTTCGCCGAGTTTATAGGCGAGCTTGTTGACAAGGATATATTCGCCGTTTTCGAGGGTTGGGTTCATGCTAAAGCCGTCCACGCGGACGCGGGCAGAGACGGCGTTGATGCCAAAGTACAGGACAACAGCGAGAAAAAGCGTTTCGAGGATGTCGAGCCCCATGCGCTTCCAATCGGACGTTTGGGTTGTTTCGCCGGTGGTTGAGTTTTCTGGCTGGATTGGGGATGTCTGCAAAGATTCCATTTGGGCGGGATTATACTGCTTTTTATCTGCGGGAATTCAGCCTTAAGGTGGGGCTAACTTAGTTGCAAGGTCTCTCATTGCGGAAATTCGGCGCAAAGCGGATGCAGGATCTGCGCGCGAAGCGTCACCAATTCGGGAAACTCATAGAAGAATAGTATTTTCTCATTTGCTATGCTTGTAGCCTCAGGCTTCGGCGCAAGGACGAAATACGAGAAGGATTCCGCGATATCCTCTGCGGGACTCGTTGCGGCGTACTCGGTGAGGAATTGGTCTTCGTAGATATTGTGAAAATCATCGAGCAGGTCGTAGTACGTGTCCTCATCCTCCTCCGAATCGATCTCCTGCCATTCGGCATACAAGTCGAACCAGAATCTGTCGAAGAACCGGTTGATGTAGGAGTCGGGGTTACTGCAACCTTCGCCGGGGAAATAATAGGGGCAGGCGGCAAGTTCCGACTGGTAAACGCTGTCGCTGTTTGGGTTATCGAAGACCGCCCGGCTCGGCGGCACTTGCGTCGAATTGAGCGTCAGCAGGTGTGCGAACTCGTGCAGGAGAGTCACGGTGAGAACTTGTTTGTTCGACGAGTCGAGGATGTCAATTTCGAGTACCCATTCCTCGGCATCGTCCGCGCTTTGCGCCACCGCCGCAAGGACGTTCCCGTTGCCGTCGGTGATGATGGAGAACGCCGTGAGAAACTCCCGTTCTTCGAGCGGAATCAACCGCGTGAAGTAGTTCCAGATTTCTTCATGTGAGGCATAGTCGGCTTGCTCGTCTATGTATTCGTCCGGCACCGATTCTTCGTAGGGATCGCTGAGGTCGTCGCCGTTGACGAAGTAGGAGGTGAGATAGATCTCATCTTCGGCGTCCTCCTTGGTGTGAAAGTCGAAGTTGACGGCTGTATCCAGAATGTCGGAGGTGAGCACCGGGCAACTGGCTTCGGGGACAGAGCTTGGCGTGAGAGTCGCAGGCGGGAATGGGGTCAGGGTAGGCGGAAGCTGTGTGGGCGGGAGCGGAGTCGGTGTATCGGGGATGATCAGCCGCGTAACGGCGCGGCAGGCTAACGTCGAGAAAAGAAGCGCAATGGTTATGACGATGAGTTTTTGTCGGAGCATCAATTATTTGGGCGGGATGATGAGCCAGCCGGCGTCGAGGAAATACAGATATAGGTAACCGAGGAGCATGACGATCCACAAAGCAAGTTGGATCCGATCCAGCAGATTCTCCCATGAGATAGCAAGGTTGTCTTTGATGGTTTGCACGATGTTCGCGAGGTTATCCAGTTTTGCACTGACGGTCTGCTTCCAGTCGTTGAGATAAAACTCACGCTGAATCGATTCGTACAGTTTCGCGGTGTACCAATCGCCGATGAGAAGCAGGCTTTGTTCGGCACGCTCGAAATCGAGCATCACTTCCAGCCGGTGCTCGGCGATCTGACGGATCATCCCGCGTGTGGCGCGCGGGCGGCGCCTGTTCTGAAAAAAGGATTCGTTGATCCTATCGAGCAGGTCTTCGATGGTTTTATCGAGCATGCGGTAGCGCAACAATTGATAGTTGCCGATCTTGAGCAAGGCAATGTCGGAACGGAAATCGGCTTTAGGGGCGATGATGACCCCGCCTTCCCAGTCCACCAGCGTGAGTTCCTCGTCGGAGTAGCGCGTGCGTGATCCGAGGATTTCGTTCATCTCCTCATCGTCGAACAGGTCGCGATGCGAACGGATGAACCTGGCAAGCCCGAGCGCGTGTTTATCAATCCATTTATCCGGGGTGGGGCGGGCTTCGTGGACCAGCAAGATGGAGTAATCCTCATACAACCCGTTCCGACGGATGGCTTCGGGGATGTAACGGGATTGCAGGGCGGCTTGAATCTTCAACCTCAATGCGAATACCGGCGGAGCGAATGGATCTGCCAGCGAATACATGGCTTCGACCATTTGCACCCGTCCATCGTAGCGATGACGCACGATACTTAAGGCAACGCCTTCGACCACGACCGTTTCCTCACCGAGTGTGACAAGCTCGATATCTACCGGCTGAAAATAAGGGGCGTCCTTGATGATTCCTTCGAACTCTTTGGAGGGCGGCGCATCTCCGTCGTCGGCATCGGGAAAAGCGATTAAATAACAAATATCCATAATTTGCTTAAGTGTACTACATCTAATTTTCGGTTGGATTTATACTAGGTACGTTGGTTGAGTAGGCGGCGATTTTCCGCCGTATACCTGCACCCACCGCAGGTGCGGTGTCGAAACCAACGCGTAATCAAGAAACTCTTGGTTAAGTGGTGGTTTCGATATGCCCCTCGACAATCACTCGGGGCTACTCAACCATCGATGGATGAAAATAATGAAGCTTCAAGAACAATATAACAAATGGAAAGAAACTACGCTCAAACGGTCGCTGGATAAAACTCCTGAACGGAAGCCGCGATTTGAAACGACCGCGGGAATCGAACTGCCTCGCCTCGCTCTCCCAAATCAGCCTGATTCGACCTATCAGGAGCGACTCGGCTTCCCCGGCGAATATCCTTTCACGCGCGGCGTCCAACCAACGATGTATCGTTCGCGCTTTTGGACGATGCGCCAGTACGCGGGCTTCTCCACAGCCGAGGACTCCAACAAGCGATATCGTTATCTGCTTTCGCAGGGACAAACCGGCTTGTCCGTCGCATTTGATTTGCCGACTCAGATCGGCTACGACGCGGATGACCCCATCGCGCACGGCGAAGTAGGAAAGGTGGGTGTTTCGATCTCATCCGTTCACGATATGGAAACGTTATTCAAGGAAATCCCGCTCGATAAGGTCTCGACTTCGATGACGATCAACGCGCCCGCCGGTATCCTGCTGGCAATGTACATCGCCGTCGCGAAAAAACAAGGCGTGGAAGTGAGCAAATTGCGCGGCACCGTGCAAAACGATATTCTCAAAGAGTACGTCGCACGCGGCACGTATATCTTCCCGCCTGCGCCTTCGATGCGGCTCATCACTGACATCTTCTCGTTCTGTGCGAAGGACGTGCCGAATTGGAACACAATCTCCGTCTCCGGGTATCACATCCGTGAAGCAGGCTCGACGTCGGTGCAGGAGGTCGCCTTTACGTTGGCGAACGGAATTGCGTATGTCGAAGCGGCATTGCAGGCAGGTTTGCACGTGGACGATTTTGCCGGTCAACTCTCGTTCTTCTTCAACGCGCACAACAACTTTTTGGAGGAAGTGGCTAAATTCCGCGCCGCACGCAGGCTCTGGGCGAAGATCATGCGCGAGCGCTTCAAAGCACAGAAGCCGTCGTCGTGGCAGTTGCGCTTCCACACTCAGACCGCAGGCTCGACCCTCACCGCGCAACAACCCGAGAACAACGTCGTGCGTGTGACGGTTCAGGCTCTTTCGGCTGTATTGGGCGGGACGCAATCCCTGCACACCAATTCCATGGACGAGGCGTTGTGGCTTCCCACAGAAAACGCTGTGCGCGTTGCCCTCCGCACGCAACAGATTCTTGCGCACGAATCAGGCGTGGCGGACTCGGTGGATCCGCTGGCGGGTTCGTACCTGATCGAATATCTCACGGATGAGATCGAAAAGGGCGCGCAGGAATACATCTCCAAAATTGACGACATGGGCGGCGCGCTCAAAGTCATCGAAAAGGGCTACATGCAAAATGAAATTCAAAACGCCGCCTACGCCGCACAACAAGCCATCGAGAAGCAAGAACAAATCGTGGTTGGAGTGAACGACTTCGAGGTGAAAGAGGAAAGAAGTTTGGAGAGATTAGTGGTAGACCCCGCCATTGAAGCCGCGGCGCGAGAGCGGCTTGCCACCCTGCGTGCCAACAGGGATTCGGCAAAGGTCTCAGAGTTGTTGAGTCAACTGGAAAACGCCGCAGGTGACACTCGGAACTTGATTCCCATTTTCATCGAGTGCGTGCAGAACGAAATCACACTGGGTGAGATTTGTAATACACTGAGAGTCGTTTGGGGCGAGTATGTGGCGGAGGGGTTTTGACCCCCATCCAACCTCCCCAAAAATCCATAGGATTTGGAGGAGGTGCCTGCGAAGCGGGCGGAGGGGGTAAATTTGGGGAGGGTGCCCGCAGGACGGGAGGAGTACAATTCCGATATGCCGCCCAAGAGAGCAAACCCAAAAGGTTATGAGCGTGCCCGTCAGTTGCGAAAGAACCTCACGCCCGCTGAAGAGAAACTCTGGGCGCGTTTACGCGGGAATAAACTCGATGGAGCGAGTTTCAGAAGACAGCACGCCATCGGAAATACATCGCCGATTTCGTATCGGTCAAAAGGAAATTGATCATCGAACTTGACGGTGGTCAGCATGTTGAGTTGGAAGAATACGACTCGAACCGCACTGAATATTTCGAGTCGCTGAGGTATAAGGTTATTCGATTCTGGAATAACGACGTGATGAAGGATATTGACAGCGTCATTCGGACGATTCAGAGTTCTCTCGAGGAGGAATGAGGCGGGTATAGAAAACGAAACTAGGCTAATCAACCGCCAAATAACGCGAGAAATTCGTTATACTCTCCCTATGGAACTTTCTGCGGCGATCCATTTGTTGGGAGATATTCTGGGCGAGGTCATCAGCGAACTCGAGTCCCCGGCGCTGTTCGAGACGGAGGAGCGTATCCGCGCCGTGACGAAAGAACGGCGGGCAGGGAATGTCGAAGCGGCGAAGCAACTCCGGGCGGAGGTCGAAGCGCTGGATGTTGACTCCGCGCGCGCCGTCTCTGCCGCGTTCACCACGTATTTCGATCTCGTCAATCTGGCAGAGGAATTCCATCGCGTGCGGCAACTGCGAGAACGCGCCAGCGCGGAGCATCCTGAACCCATCAGCGAGTCTGTCGGCGAGGCGATAGCGCAATTGAAGGCAAATGGGGCGAGCGCGTCGCAAATGAAATCCCTGCTCGATCAATTATCCATCGAGCTGGTGCTCACCGCGCACCCCACCGAGTCGCGGCGGCGCACGATCGTCTCGAAACTTCAACGTCTCGCGCGCCTGCTCGATCGCATGGCGGACGAACAACTCCCACCGCGTCAACGCGAAAAGACGCGTTCTTCGATCCGCGCCGAGATCGTTGGCTTGTGGCTAACGGATCGTCACCGCACCGTGCGCCCGACGGTGACGGACGAAGTGCGTACCGGTTTGCACTTCGTCGAGTCGGTTTTTTGGGATGCGCTTCCCGCGTTGTACGACGACCTCGACCGCGCCCTCGCTTCGCACTACCCCGAGGTTGCCTCGCCTTCGAACTGGCTTCGTCTCGCTTCATGGATCGGCGGCGACCGCGACGGCAACCCCAACGTGGATCACAAGGTCACCGCAGAGACTTTGCGTTTGCACCGCGGGCTTGCAGTGGAAAGCCATCGCGAAACGCTGCAGGAACTCGCTCGCCGCCTCAGCCTGAGCGAACGCCGCGTGCCCCCGTCCCCCGAACTCGCCGCGTGGATCAACTCACGCCGACCGTTCCCTTCGCATGTGTCGTATATCGAGGAACGTTACGAAGCCGAGCCCTACCGACTCGTGCTGTCATTGCTCGCGGCTGACCTTGCGGATGCCTCGCGTGACGACATGACCGCGCGCCTGCTGGAGCGCACGCCGCATCAGGCGAGGCTTCACCTACCCGATCTACTCCAACCACTAGACTTGATAGCATCGAGTATGCCGGCATCGCTGGCTCAGGACGAGATCAAGCAGGTTCGACAGCAACTGCACATCTTTGGCTTGCAAGCCATGCGGCTCGATATCCGCGAAGATTCGAGTCGCTTCAACGCTGCGTTGGATGAGACCTTGCGCGCGCTCAACATCACCACCAATTTCCTCGAACAGTCTGAGGAGGAACGGCTTGATCCGCTGATCCGGTTGTTATCCGAGTCGTTACCCGAGCTGTCCGAACAACCCGGGGTCACGTCTGCCACAGCCGAGACATTTGCACTCTTTCAACTGATCGCGCGCGTGTGTGACGTGTACGGCGCGGAATTGCTGGGTCCCGTCGTGATCTCCATGTGCCGGTCCGCGGCGGACGTCTTGGGCGTGTTATTGCTGGCGCGCTGGGCGCGGTGTGAAATGGGAATGCAGATCGTTCCGCTGTTCGAAACAATTGACGATTTGCGCTCAGCTCCCGCTGTGCTCGAAAGCCTGTTCACTCTGCCACTTTATCAGAAGCATCTCACTACATGCGGGAATGAGCAAATGGTAATGATCGGTTACTCCGATAGCAACAAAGACGGCGGATATGTTACGGCGAACTGGTCGTTGTATCAGGGTCAGGAAGACATTGCAGGGGTTGCGCAAAAACATGCCGTGAAACTCACAATCTTCCATGGTCGCGGCGGGACGATTGCGCGCGGTGGCGGACCCGCTAACCGCGCCATCCGTGCCCAACCTGCGGTCAGCGTCAATGGCCGCTTTCGGCTCACGGAGCAGGGCGAGACGATCGCGGCGCGTTACTCCAACCTCGAGCTTGCGCATCGCCACCTCGAACAGATCGCTCACGCAGTTCTGATCGCATCGTCTCCTGTCAAGTCGGCTAAGGAGGTTCCGCCGCAGTGGCGCGCCGCGATGACCGCGATGTCAATGACCGCGCAGAAGACCTATCGCGGCCTCGTGTACGAGACGGACGGGTTCATCGAGTTCTGGCAGGGCGCAACTCCGCTCGATGAGATAAAGCATATGTACATCGGCTCGCGTCCCGCGGCGCGCTCACAATCCGGAGAGGTTTTCAAGATCCGCGCCATCCCCTGGGTGTTTTCGTGGATGCAATCTCGCTTCAATCTGCCGGGCTGGTTTGGTCTGGGGTCGGCGCTCGATTCGATAAAGGATAAAGACTTGCTCCGCGCCATGTATCACGAGTGGCCGTTCTTCCGGTCCATGCTCGATAACTCGGAGATGTCGCTTCTCAAAGCCGATATGGAGATCGCCTCCCTGTACGTCGAACTTGTGCCGGACAAGAAACTTGCCCGCGGTATCTTCAATACGATTCTTGCGGAGAACGAGCGAACGAAGGAATCGGTCTTATCAATCAGCGGTCACGCGAACCTGCTGGATGAAGAGCCTGTCACACAGAATGCCATCCAGTTGCGGAATCCGTATGTTGACCCGTTGAATTACATGCAGGTGGAAATGTTGCAACGGTTGCGAGCATTGAAAGACATCGAGAGCGAGGAAGCAGAATCCCTGCGTGAGGTGATCAACCTTACCATCAATGGAATTGCCGCTGGTTTGAGAAATACTGGCTAGCAAGGAGTTCTGTCCATGCAACTAGCCGCGCCTTGCCGTGAGGTTGCCGCGTCGCAGAATCAAAAAGACCCGGGTTTCGATCCGGGTCTTTTACAGTAATAGTACCCCCCTTCGATCCCCTCTGCTCCCCCGGGGTGAGGGTTTTCCCCACACAATGGCTAAATTCTAACGATTTCTTGGACAAAATCCAGCAAACGGGTTTACAATCCACTCAAAGATTTTTTTGAGTCATCGAAATGCATTTTCCATGGATCGAAACGACTTTGGCCAACTGGTTGCCGCACTGCGTCAGGATCTGGGTTGGACACAATTCAAGCTAGCAGAAGTGGCTGAAATTGATGAGCCTGTCGTCAGCCAAATCGAAAGGGGTGTGAAAAGGTTTCTCCCTCCGGACCTCCTATTTAGTCTTGCCAACTCTTTGCAATTGACCACGCTCGAGCGGCGTGAGTTCTTTCTGGCGGCAAGCGGGCTGGATGAGCGGAAGATCGTCCGGCAGGCGGGGGCAAATGTAAAGACCGATGTGTTCGACCATAAAAAAATTCTGGAGCGGATGGTCAGTTTGACCGGGTCACTCAGGCTCCCTGCGTTTCTGGTGGACGTGTATGGTGATGTGGTAGCGGCAAACCTGGCGATGTTTGCATTCTATAGAATCCCGAAAGAAATGATTGATAACGCCGCGCCAGCCTGCCGGGTGGCTACAACGTTGTCCGTGTGAATTTTGGGCGCGATTTGATGGGCCGTGACCGGATCCAAGACAATTGGGATAGTTATGCATTAAGCTCCATGCGCGCCTTGCGGGTGAACAGCCTGCGCTACCGCGCGAAGCCATACTTCAAATATCTGATGAAAGCATTTCGAAATCCGACGGAATTTCCGTTCTTCGAACGGTATTGGCATTTGGTTTCATCCACTGAGCAGGACAAGGATAGCCATATTGACATATTCACGTACCGGCATCCCGATTGGGGGGATTTGAATTATGTTGCATCTTCCTCCACAGCGGTCACGTCCTATGGGGAGTTGTTTCTTGTCCAGAACATTCCGCTCGATGAACGGACAGGGCGGGTGTTCGCAGAAATTTTCGAGACCTCCGGCGCCGGCGTGATGCGCCTTGCTTCATGGCCCATGAAAGAGGTGCCGCGATACTAATGCGGCGAACGGTCACTGGGAACCTGTGGTAAAATTCGCCGCCGAGCGTTGTACCCTTCGCTCGCTGAGGTCATCACAATGTGAGACCGAAATGCCGCGGTTTTTGCGGCATATCTTACTTAGCCAGAAAGGGCTTGAACGAACATGAAAGTCATGCTTGTTAAAGACGTGTACAAATTGGGGCGCGCGGGGGATATCAAGAAAGTTGCTGACGGATACGGCCGTAACTTCCTCCTCCCGCAAGGGCTGGCAGTCCTCGCCACCGCCGGTGCAATCAAACAGTCGGAAAAGATTCGGGCGCAGGCTGAGGTCCGCCGTGCACAACTCAACAATGAGTTGAAGGATCTGGCGGACCAGATCGGCGCGGTTGTGCTCAGTTTCCCCGCAAAAGCGGGCGAGACCGGGAAGCTCTACGGCTCGATCACCACACAAGATGTGGCGACTGGGATCCAGGAACAGACGCGTTACGAGGTCAAGAAACAGCAGGTGGATATGCAGCCCATCCGCAACATCGGTGAGTTCAAGGCGCGCGTCCGCCTGACGATGGATCTCGTCCCTGAAGTGAAGGTCATCGTGTATCGCGAAGGCGAAGTTCACGAAGAAGGCTCTGCTGAAACCGCAGAAGCCGAAACGCCCGCTGAAACCTCCGAAGCAACTGCGTCGTAGGGAAGCCTCTCCGTCTATCGCATCACCAGCACGTTCCCGTTGGATGGGGCGCTGGTGATGTTTCATTTCACGTAATGCAGACCATCGGACAGAAGCTCAAACAGGCACGCGAATCGAAACGCCTGACCCTCGAGAAGGTTTTCGAAGCCACGCGCATCCGCGTGCCGTATCTGCAGGCGCTCGAAGCGGATGATCTCTCAGCGATGCCCTCGCCGGTGCAGGCGCGCGGCTACTTGCGGAATTATGCTGAATTTCTCGGGCTGAATTTCGACCAATTATTGGAGGAAATGCGCGCGGCGAATAGACCTTCTGAAGAAATCGTAACTCCGATGGATTTGACTTCTCAGAAAGAATCGTCTCCTCCCTCAGTGACGCCTGCTCAACGCGATGAAGCCGCTTCTAAACCGGCGGTGGATTCCTCACCCTCCAAGCCGCGCCGCGGACGCAAGAAGAAAGCCCAGCCCGAACCGCAGTCGGTGGTTGAAAGACAACCTGAATTCATCGAATCGGATCAAGAACCGCAAACTGACTCTGAAACGGAACCCCTCTTTGAGGCGGAACCGGAAGTAATGCCTCCGCCGAATGTGGGCGACAACCTATGGCAAACATGGCTGAACCGATTAAGTTCCGTCATCTCGATTCGAGTCAAACGCAGAGAGGAGCCGCAGACCGAATCGAATATTCCTCAAACCGAACCCGGCGCCCTGAGCGAGTTAAGCGGCGAAGACGTTCAACCTTCTAACCTTCAACCTTCGACCGAAATTTTCAAAGAGATCGGTGGAGAACTTCGCAAGCGACGCGAAATGCTCAGCCTGCACCTCGATGAAGTGGAACGCAACACGCGCGTCAAGGAACATTATCTTGAAGCGCTCGAAATGGGAGCGATGGACAGACTCCCATCCACGGTGCAGACGCGCGGCATGCTGTCCAACTACGCTTCGTTCCTTGACCTCGACGTGGACTCCATCCTCCTCCGTTTCGCGGATGGATTGCAGGCACGGCATCGCGAACGGAATCCGCAGAAGCCTGCGCGCAAGCCGGGCCAGCCGATCGTTTCCAACCTCCCGCCGCTCCGCAGTTTTGTCGTCGGGGATATGGTGTTCGGTATTGGCATCGCCGTTCTCTTGGTCGGTTTCATCATCTGGGGAATCAACCGCGTCGTGACTTTGCAAAATCAGGAAGTTATCCAGTCCACTGCGCCGTCCATCTCGGATGTGTTACTTGCCACGCCAGACTCCTCCTTGTTCACACCAACTGCCACGCTCGCTTTTGTGGAAGACACCGAGCCGACGGTTACCATCGTCATCCCGACGCAGAACTTAAATGTAAACGTACAGATCAGTCTCTTCGCGCTTGAACGCACGTACATGCGTGTGATCGTGGATGGGGAGGAGGTCTTCAACGGTCGCGTCACGCCGGGGAGTTCGTATCCATACGAGGCGGAGGAGCAGGTCGAAGTGCTGGTGGGAAGCGGAGCGGCGATCCGTGTCGTGTACAATGGGCGCGATCTTGGTTTGCTCGGCGGGTTCGGTCAGGTTGTGAGCAACATTTACCGCGAGGCTGAGATCATCACGCCGACCGCGTTGCCGACACAACCTCCAACGATCACCCCAACGCCGACCTCGACGCCGCGAGCATCGCAAACACCTTTGCCTTCGAGCACGCCTGCGACGACCGGGACGCCGTAAAGAGAGAGAATACACATGTCGAAAAATACATTTCACCTGGTTTCATTGGGCTGTGCAAAGAATACTGTAGACTCAGATTCGATGGCGCAGCTTCTCTTCCGCGATGGCTATCATGCGGTGGAGAACCCCGCGCATGCCAATGTGCTCATTGTCAATACTTGCGGCTTCATCGGGCCTGCAAAGCAGGAATCCTTGAATGTTTTACGGGAACTCGCCGACGGCAAGAAAAAGAATCAGATATTGATCGCGGCAGGTTGCCTCACTCAGCGATATGGATCTGAAGTAGTGGAGAAAGTTCCCGGCATTGACGGCCTGCTCGGCACGCGCCGTTGGATGGACATTGTTCAAGTTGTGCGCGAACTCCGTAAAGGACCTCACCCGGAACCGCTATATCACTTGCCAGAAGCAAAGACCGTCGGCGTGGATGAACAAAACGCGTTGCGCGCCTCGGTGGCGGGCGCGAGTGCGTATGTGAAAATCGCGGATGGCTGCCGCCGCCCGTGTGCATTTTGCGCGATTCCGCTCATCAAAGGGACGGCTGTGTCGCGTCCCGTCGAGACCATCCTCGATGAAGCGCGGCGATTGCGTGATTCCGGTGTGCGCGAGCTGATTCTCATCGCACAGGATACCACCGATTACGGTCATGATCTGGGGATGAAAGACGGGCTCGCGATCCTGTTGGAGCAGTTGACTAGCAACGTCCCGGATATGGATTGGATTCGCATCATGTACGCGTATCCGGGTTATGTGACGGACCGCCTGATTGACGTGATGGCTTCGAGCGAACAAGTCCTTCCGTACCTCGATATGCCTCTTCAACACGCGCACCCGAAAACGTTGTATCGCATGCGCCGCCCTTCGAACATTGACTGGGTGCATCGCACGCTCGGAAAAATGAGATCGAAGATTGCTAGTTTAGCGATCCGCACGACGTTTATCGTTGGCTACCCCGGCGAGACGGATGCGGAATATCAGACGCTGGTGGATTTCGTGAAAGAAATTCGCTTCGACCGGGTTGGTACATTCCAGTTTTCCTTTGAGCCGGGGACGACGAGCGAGCCTCTTGGCGACCCGATCTCTGCGGAAGTCAAGCAGGCGCGCTACGAGCAATTGATGGAACTTCAACAAGGGATTTCGATGCAGGTGAATCAATCATATGTTGGGAAAACGATGGATGTGCTCGTAGAGGGGCGCGACAAGGGCATAGCCATCGGACGGTCTTATCGTGACGCGCCAGAGATTGATGGTCTGGTGTTTATCGAAGGGGAAGCACAGATCGGCGAGATCGTGCCGGTCAGGATCACCGGCGCGATGGCGTACGACTTGACCGGTGTCCCTGCACAAGAGTTGATAAAATTGTAGGAAACAGAAACAGCCCGCCACTAGAAGAGGCGGGCTGTGTTCTTAGTCTAAATCGATCGGAGCTATGAAACCCTCGCCACGGCGGTCGCGCCGAGGATAAGGATTCCCACAACAAGATTCATCCGTAGAAGCCTGACCTCGCGCCGCCGCAGCGCGTCCAATTGCTCCATGTTGTTTGTTTTCTTCGATTGCAGGATCGCGCGGCGAATGGCGGGAATCGCATCCCAGGTTTGAATGGCGCTCACCACGATCACGATCATGCCGAGAAAGTGTTTGGCGAGAATCGCCAATGACCATTGTGTGCTGGTGGAAAGAAAACCGTCATAGTGCGGATTGACACTCATCTGGAACAACCCAGTGAGAACCAGCAGGCTCAGGCTGAACCACGTGACGGGTTCGAATCGTTTTTGGATGGCTTCGATGAGCGCGAGTTGCGCGTTCAGATCGAGCGTGCGCTTCATGGCGGGCAGGATGAGGAACGCGATCGCCGCCAGACTGCCGACCCACATCACCGTGGCAAGGAAATGCAACCAGTAGGTGACCGCGATTGCCCAAACGGGAGGAGGTGTCATGGAGTAGGAGTTTCGGTTGGTGTCGGCGTGTCAGTGTTTGCCGGCGGCGGACCCCCGGTGGGCGTTTCGGTTGGAGTTGCCGGGGCAAATGTGGCGGTTGCCGGGAAACAGATCGGCAGGATTTCCTCGTAGTTGTCCTGTGCCGTCTTATCCAGTGCGCCAAATGCAAGCGCGTTTTCGTACTGCACAAGGGCGCCGCGGTCTCCGCAGTATTGTTGCAGTGCCACAAGTTGATCACCATAGCGCATGGATGCCACGCGATAGCGCTCGGAGGCGGTCATTGTGCCGTCCCATAGGTTGCCCCAACTGCGCGCCTGCTCGAAGTAAAACAATGCCTGCGACCAGTCCAATTCCCAGAAGGATGCGCCGATCAGATAGACGCGCGCGCCTTCGCGCAGACCGTTGGAGTCGCGATCGAGCGGACCGAATCGTTCCGCGAGTGTGATCTGGTAGATGCCGCCTTCGAGATTCCCTGAATTGATAAGGTTCACACCGTAGTTACGCAAGGCGAAGTAATACATGCCATCCACAAGAGAGGTGTTGTAGTTGGGGTCGAGCTTGCGCATTTCATCGAGCGCGCCGATGGCGCCCGGCCAGTCCTGCGCGGCGATAAGTTGCTGCGCGCGCGAATACGCTTCTTCCGCTCCGCTGAAATCGGGCGTGGGCGTCAAGGACGGTGTCGGTGTGGGCGTGGGTTGGTTCATCAACACCAGCACATTGGTCAACTGCTGTTGCGCGTCCGGAAACGACGGATCGTTCTGGATGATCCATTCGAGGCGTTGTTTGGCGTTTTCGTATCGCCCGAATTGAATGTCCACGAGTGCGTACGTGAACTGCTCACTGAGCTGTTCGCTCATTACGGACGATTGGAAAGACTGCCTGGTATTGATACCCGAACGGAACCCGCCAAGGATCGCCAACGCGAGAAGAACGATCACACCAAGCGCGTTGAACAGAATTTTCCGTCCGCGCCCGGCTCTTGCAACTTTCATATTAGGTTGTGTACTGCCAAGATCTTCAGACATTTGAATGTTATCTCACTTTAAATTGAGGTGCTTCTCAGAGGAGCGAAGCGATGAAGAGTCTCCAATGTAATTGCGGAGATTCTCACCTGCACTTGCGCCAGATGCAAGTGTCGCTATGCTCAAAATGACACAGCGTATGGCAAAGATTATATCAGCCCTGATTCTAGAGCTTTAACAACAGTTTAACCTCAGCCCAGATGATCGGTAAACAAATGAGTCCGCCGATAAACATACCGAGCAACGCGGTCAACACTGCGGAGCCGGGGATATAGACAGCCAGCAGATAGGCTGTCACGCCTCCGATCGCCGCCGCAACCAGACCTTTGACCGCCGCGCCCCACACGACGATGGGTTCGTGCATCCGTTTGCTCAGCCAGCCGAAGAGGATGATCGATTCGATGAGCAGGGCGATCTCCGCGAACGCAATGATCGGTGCGCCGATGGGTCGGAAGAATGTGATTCCGAGATAGCCGATGCCGATGAACATGGCAAGCCGCAGGATGACCGCGTACAACGGGAACATCGGTTCCTTGCGCGCGTAGAACGAGCGCGCCGCGATCTCTTGAATCGAGAAGCCGGTCAGCGTGAGGAGGTAGGCGCGCGTCGTCCACGTGATGAGCGTGGAAGTTTCCGCATCGAAGCCGAAGGCGGCGCGCACCAGCGGATTGATCCCTGCCGCCATCACTGCCGCGACGGGAATCGTAAGGGCGATCAAGACTCGGAGGGCGCGTTCGACCGCCAAACGGAAGTCATGCCACTGGACGCGTGAGGCGAGTTCTGAAAGCGTCGGCAACATCGCGGTGGCGATTGCGGTCCCAAGCAGAGTCTCCGGCACCTGCATGATCATCCAGCCGTAGGCGAGCGAGGTGACCGCGCCATCCTGTTGAAGAAACGAAGCGAGGTAGTCGCGAACGATGACGATGGATTGAATACCGCCCATCGTCAGTAAACGCGGACCGAGCAGCTTCAACGCTTCGAGCAGCCCGGTATGACGCAGGTCGAGCGCGGGCGTCCACTTGAACCCGAATCTAAACAGTGCGGGGATTTGCACTCCGAGATGCAACACCGCGCCGAGGATCACGCCGTATACCAGGCCGTGGATGCCGAAGCGCGGCACGAATACCAGCGCGCCGAAGATCTGCCCGACGTTGTACATGGTGGGTGCGAGCGCCGGCAGGAGGAAATGCTGGTTGGCTTGCAGGCTTGCCATCACCAGCCCGCTGATCGAAAAGATGATGGTGCTGACGAGGTTGAGCCGCATCAATTCCGCGACGAGGACGCGTTGCTCTGCGGTGAAGCCCGGCACGATGACCGTATCCACGAGTTGTTGCGCGAAGATATAGACCAGGACCGCGATGGAGCCTGTGCCGAGAAAAGCAATATTGGCGACGCGCGAGAACAGGTCCCACGCTTCCTCGCGGCTTTTCGTGGTGAGGTATTCGGTCATCAACGGGATGAACGCCATGGCAAGCGCGCCGCCGGAGATGAGCGCGAACAGCACATCCGGCACGTTATTGGCAGAGTTGAACACATCCAGCAAGCCGACCTCGTCTGTGTAGATGCGCGAGATGATGCCAACGCGTACGAAGGCGAGGATCTTGTCTATGAAAAAGAAGAACGCGATCAGGATGGAGGTGCGCGCCAGAAAGGAAAATCTACTCATTTGTCGGCTCTGGTTTCCACAAATTCATGGCATACGGGAGGATGTGAAGCAGAAGAAAAATTCTCCATGTAAGGCCGGGCAGGAGGATGTTGAAGTCGAGGATGTTGCGGAATAACCACATCCCTAAGAGGATCACGGGCACGAGGTTGAGGGCCGTGCGGTGCGCCGCGTCGTATCTGGGATTGCCCTTGCCCTTTCCAAAGATCGTGAAGCTGGAATACACGATGACGATGACCAGCCCGACGTCCAGGTAACCGCCCCATTTCGGAAGCGGGACGTTCGATATGCTGGCGTACAGCAGCAAATATGTCGAGACGATGTAAGAGGCGCCTGTAACAAGGAGCAGGCTGCGATGCGGATTGTTATTCATCTATGGAATGTAGGGCGGCAGATCCATGACCTTGAAATTTCCGTCATTGTCTTGGACTACGCGGTATTCGAATTGAGAGACGGGCGGCATTTCGGTTTCGTTTGCACCGCAACACGGACCGAGCACAAACAAACTGCCATCCGCGTTGCTGAATTCTACCTGAAAGACATAGGTATTGTTTTGCGCCGATTCAAAGGTCGACGTGCGGATCTTCAAGCATTGTAATCCCGCGTTTTCGCAAGACCAGCCCCACAGCGCGGCGTGATTCGCCGGGTCAGTTGACGGACTGAAGACTTGCAGTTGTTCGTATTCCCCGCCGTACAGCAAGTCCGCTTCGGCGTATTGCTTTGCGTTCAGCAGATCGAAAAATTGAATCAACACCTCCTGTGCTTCACTGGCTGTAGATGACAAGGATGTCGGCGCGGGAGTCGCTTGCGGCGCGCAACTTATGAAAAGCAGCGTTGCTAATGAAAATGTTATGAACAACTTCAAAGTATCTTTGCTGATGATGCGAGGAGATTGCTTCGTCGGTCTTAGACTGCGCTTCGCTCCGCTCAGACCTCCTCGCAATGACACATGTGTTGTTGATTTTTTCATCAGAAAGTTCCTTGGATGATTCCGCCATCCACGTTCAGCAGAGTTCCCGTGATAAACGATGCGGCGGGCGAAACGAGGAAGACGGCGGCGTTGGCAAACTCTTCGGGATGACCCATCCGCCGTAGCGCGGTTTGCTCCACCTGCTTACGCCTCTCTTCCTCAGGGGAGGTTTGATTCTTTTCCGCCCGCGCTTTCATCAACTCTTCGACGCGTTCGGTCTCCGTCCAGCCCGGCAGAATGGAGTTTAAACGGATTCCCTCTTTGCCCAGTTCCAGCGCCAGCGACTTGGTCAATCCCGCCGTCGCCGCACGGACGCTGTTCGAGATCAGCAAATTTGGAATCGGTTGTTTGACCGAATACGAAGTCATTGTCAACACACTCGCTGCATCGGAGTTTCGCAAATGCGGCAACGCGGCTTTGATGAGCCGCACATGACTCATCAGGCACAGGTCGATCCCTTTTTGCCACGCGGATTCATCGAGCGAATCGATCGAACCTGAAGTCGGTCCGCCCGCGTTCGTGATGAGGATGTCCAGCCCACCGAAGGCATCCACAGTTTGTTGAATCAATTTTTCAGGTACATCAGGAAGGCTTACATCACCAGCCAATCCGATTACTTGTGTACCTGTTTCCCTGTTTACCTCCCCTGCCGCGCGTCTTGCATTTGCCTCCTCGCGGCTATTGACCGCCACGCGGCAACCTTCTTTTGCAAGAAGTAACGCGGCGGCATAACCAAGTCCGCGGGAGGAACTGGTGACCAAAGCACGTTTGTTGTTGAGGTGTAAATCCATTTTTCTCCGTTCGCAGGTTTACAAGTTGGAATGTTGGAAAGTTCAACGTTCAAACCTGCCAACTTTCCAACCTTTAAACGATTTCTATCTTTTGCTCGATCACATCTCCATCCGACCAATTCGCTTCCACCCATTTTGCCACATTTTGTAATGCCGATTGCAAAAATGCGGCATCGTTCCCCGCCATCGCGCAGACGATGACGGCTTCGTCCCATTTATCCTGCAAATCCATTTCAGCGACGGAGACGTTGAACTCGCGGTGCAAGCGTGAGATGAGCGGTTTGATTCGTCCGCGCTTCTGTTTGAGGGACGTGCTGGCAGGGAGGTGGAGGTGAATGGTCAAGGTGGCGAGCATGCGGAAGTAGACAAGGAAACACGAAAACAAGGAACGCGCAAGAGTGTGGGGATGTGATATTCAGTTTTTACAGCGTTTCATCGAGTTCGTTCGGGTGATTTTTTATCCAGGCGCGAAGGGTATTTGCCATCTTTTCTACATCCCCTAATCTTGACGAACAGATTTCGTACCGTTCTTCCGCGCTGATATCGTGATAGAAATGGACAAGCCGATTGCGATACCCCGCCAGTTTTTGCATCAATTTCATCTCATCGGCTGAAACAATCCCGCGGCGGTTGAGTGCGGATGCGATTTCCTTGTATTCCGTTATCGCTTCGCCAAATCCTTTTGCTGCGATGTGCCTTCCCAAATCGAAGAGCGCTTCGAGGGATCGGCGCAGGCAGGATTCTGCCGCCCAGATGTTTCTTGAGTCTTCCTTGAACGATTCTTGAGAACCCAAAGGCAGGGAGTGGATTTCCGCCAACATGCGATCTATCCATGCCAGCCGGTCTGTCACCACACGTTTTGAAAGCTTGCTGGGTAACATGCCTTATCCCTCGTGCAGAATCATTGCCATGCGCTCGCGTTCCAATTCCACTAAATCTCCTGCACGACCCAGCACGAAGAGTTCATATTCATCGGCATGGTAGGAATCCGCCGCGTAGACGCGCTCGCCGCGGACGATATTCGCCGCGAGGAAGGCGTCCACTTCCTGAAAGAAGAACAAATCCACGCGTGGGGCATTGAACAGAGTCTCCAACTCCAGCGTGAAGCTGACTTTCTTATCCAGCGAAAAATCGGATTGCACGCGAATCCCAATATCCAAGTCACTTGCGGATGGCGTGGGAGAATAAGCATCGTCGTTCAAAGCCAGAATCATTTCCGCGGCGCGACTGCCAAAAACGTACAACGCGGTGGCGTTGTAGCCTTTACAAATTTTTTGCAATGTGTGCATGCGATTGCTCATGGGGCAATTATACTCCCGCCCAAACTTGCCCGCGCTTTTGTCTGAGGGAGGAAGTCGTGGGGAGGTGGAGGTGAACTGTGAGAGTAGCGAGCATCAGGATGTTTCTTTTTGCAACGCATCGAGAAACTGGCGCGCAGTTTGAATGGAAATATTTTGAAACCTCTCCAAATCCAATAAATGTTTATCTCCGCTGATAATGATTTCCGCTTCGCCATCCAGCGCAATGGACAGAAATTTTTCATCGTCGGGATCGTTGGGAATTGAACCTTTTGTATCGGCATTCCCCGGTACAAGAAGCGCATCTTTTCGGAGAAGGTTCAAGATTTCCGTAATATGTAGATCGGTCAGCGCGTATTTGCCTGTGGATTTCAGCTCGCCAAGTACGCGTTCGACTTCGAGAATAGCGGCTTCACTGGTAAGAACCAAAAACTTTCTTTCCCGCCATGCATCCAAAAGCTGGGATGGCGCGCCCCTCTTTGAAAGGAGCGCGCTGACCAGAATGTTCGTGTCAATGACCACGCGGAGCATGACTTATCCCCTGGCGCGTTGAATTGCTTCGTTCACATCCTTTTCGATTTCTTCAAGAGGGCGATCTTTTTGCGCGTTGCGGATTTTTTCAACGATTTGGAAGCGCGCCTCGCGTTCTGCCACCAGTTGCTGGTACATTTCAATGGGGATGATCGCCGCCATTGGTTTGCCGGAGCGCTCCACGACAGCCACATCACCGCCAAAACCTACCTTCCCGAGAATTTCGGAAATCTTCTGGCGAAGGTCTCTTGCGCCAATGAATATTGTCACTTCAGCCTCCAGAAAAAATAATGTTCATTGTGTACACAATGAGCATTATCTGCTTTTTTGACGATGTTGTCAAGCGCGCTTTTGTTTAAGGGAGTGCAGGCGGGATCAAGCTGCCATCGGGACAGCTGGCCACCACTTCGTCGGAATCGACCCCAACGTAGAGCTGCTGGTTATTCCCGCCCGTCCCTGCGGTCCAGGTAATTGTCGCCGTAGTATAGGAAGTCATTTCCGCCGAGTTATTAGTGGGCGCGGTCGCGGTGCAAGACGGCACACAAGCGTAAGTAACAACTGTATCGGCCGTGCACCTTTCTTCATATTCAACACATTGACGGCACATTTTCCCCGGATTGGCTGGTGTGGGACAAGGAACCCATTCTGTCTCCCCCACGCAAAACTCCTTGGTTTTGCAGCAGCCCAGGTTTACCTGAGCACTGCCAGCGCCGCAATACCAGGCGAGGTCGACACAGTTATTCTCCACAACCTCTGTCCCCCTTGTTGTGCCGGGAGGACAATCAACTTTAGTAGCACACCCGCTCCCGCCACCGCCACCGCCGGGGCAGGAGTTGGCTGAACAGCAAGCCTGATTGGCTTTGCAGCCAAAATTAGGATTTTGCGGGGTAATTGGCCCGCAGTCGGCGCTGGGACTGTAGCCCTGGCCACAGCTATTCGCCCGGCACTCCGCCGGGCAGGAACCACCAGAGGGAGTACAACTTGCCTCACTACATGGAAAAGCATTACAGCCATTTGATACCGTGCAGTTACCCACATCGTTAGATGAGCAAATTTTGGCAGTTGTTTTACAGCTTGATTGATTGCATTTTAGTTTTACACCGCTTTGGACTGTTTTAATATCACAGTACTTTTCCCCATTATAATCAATACTTAATTCGCATGTCATCGCATCAACAACAACTTCATCAGAGCAACTTTGAGCAAAAACAGGATAGAAATTGTTAATTTTCCCAACATCGAGAAAAAAAACAAATATTGTTATAACTAATAGCTTCAAACAACTTCTTATTTTCATAGCTTACTAATAGATCCTAACCTAACCCCTTCTTCAAGGATAAAAATGCGACTGTTATCGGTAAAAACCCCCCTTATCTGTCCATCGGAATATAAATCTTTACTTGGGAAGCTTCCCAGTACCCAATCAACTTCTTCCGCCGTACTTCCCAGTCTACCGATACCAAGATTGATTAAATTTTCTTTAATCTGGTCGCTAGCCATTTCATCCGAATACTTAAACAAAAACGATAATCGGACCTGCTCATTTTTTGCTAACAAATTCATAAGTTCTTTTGGATCAATTAATTTTGTCTCTGTTGCGCCTTGATCAACCCAACCCACAACCCCTCTTATAGGCACAATCATGGTAACTATTTTTCCGTTTTGGTAATAGCTAAAAACTATTGTTTGGTAACGGCTGTTGCCTAATTGGAAAACTTCTTGAAAGAATAAGTTTTCACCAAATGCATATTTAAGAGAAAATCTTTTAAGCTCTGACCCGTCTTCGTTTGAAATTAATATTCGAATGTTTTCTTGAGTAGGTAAGTTTTTATTTTTTTCAAATACAGACTTAACGAAGTATTTTGTGACAAATAATCTTTCCACGATAAACTGAGAATATTTAAAAAAATTAAGTAGATAGATTATAAGTCCGAGAATAAAAAAAACTGAAATTAAGTAAAATAATCCCTTTCTTGCCATTACCTTAAATATACAGAAATTCTTCTTCCAAAATCAAGCCCCCTTTCTTAAATTAACTTAAGGACTATTTAATTTCACTGATCTTAACTTGGCTTTGATCTATATGCTCACCTTGTGCAATCATTCTTAAAATTTCAAATCGATTGATGGCCCTTGAAAAGGTTCCCACATTGGTAAGCCTCACAGTTTTCAATTCCTCATCGCTGTTAATTCCAGACTTGTTAATAAATCCGTCTAAGTCCTCTAGGTTAGCCCCGCCATTTTGGCTGAACATCATAAAAACACTGTTAATTCTGTCTCCTGGGTTATGAGCGTAAAAGAAATCTAAAGGATTTTGCCTAATAAAAAAATTACCACCAAAAACCATTGAAAATCTTGATTTTACCCCCTGGTTATTAACTTCAAACTCAATAATACACTGGTATCCGTCGGCAATATTATCATTATTTTCTACGTTAATATTGACCAATGACATTCCAGTGATTGCTAGGTTTTGAATTGTTAACCCTTCCGGTCTAAACTCCGAATAACCTGAAATTGAAGAACTATTAAAAATGAGCCCCCCTAAATTAAAAGAAAGTTCACTCTGGAGTAATTTAACACCTTCAATTGTTAGCCTGGCAGGACCAGCACCATGAAAATTCTCCACATCGATCACTTCCCCTTGCTCAAAATAAGTTGCTGGATCAAAATCTGCCATAGAAGCGATTTTCTCAACTTGAACAAGTTTTTCCGCATCTACCTGCAAGTTAAAGACCTCTTCGCCGTTTTCGGCGCTATCAACTACTAGCTGAATATGGCCGTCGGCAACGACAGTAAGGCTCACTTTGTCGTCGATACCAAAAATGGCCGGGACAATGGCCAAATCTTCACCAGTTGCCGGGTTAGAAACAGCTAAAACCTGAGTGCCGACCGCCAACTCCAAACCTTCGGCTAAATGACTAGGAATTTGGCTTAAGTCATTGACAATTTGGGTAGAAAGCTCCAGCCCGCCAAAAATGTTGGGCGAGGCCAAAAGCGCTTTTTGGTAGGGCACAAACTGGCCATCGACATACTCGCCGTAATAAACAAAATTGACACCGTTTTCGACATGAACAATTGCTTGGGCGCCGGCTTTTTCCAGTTGGTAGACAATTCTCGGGTCATTGTTGTCATAAATTTGATCCAGGACCTTAACCACGGTCATCCCATCACTATCACTATTGGCTTCACCGTTTTGAGTTACGATCCAAAAACCCTGACCATTGATTGCTTCGAGTGCCGTTTGACTAAAAGAAAAACTCTCGCCGACTTGGCCGCCGATATCGCCGCCGCTGCCTAGTTTGAATACATCGGCACCTAAACCGGAGAACTGGTCGAAGTCTCTCAAAGCCGCTTCCTTGGCTATTTGAGCTCTAGCAATATCTAAAATATCATTGCCTGAAGGGTTGGCAAGTAAATCAACTCCAGAAACCAAATTTTCCGCCAACACTTTCTGCGGTTCACCCAAAATAATGACGGCAAAACTATCTAAACGATCATCAACGGCAGCAAAATCAATTATCTTGGCGCTGCCGCCGGCAATTGCCTCTCCTTGTAGTCCGGCCTCGGACAAACTCACTACTATATTACTCTCGAGTCGGGTCACGCTCATCGCGTCCCTAGACCCATCCACAAATAGAAAAGGCACTTGGTCGTTGTCAATCTCTCCTTTCAGGGCAATGCCAAGAACTGGGAGCAAATCGCCCTCATTCTCGGCATCAGGCGCGACCATGGAAAACATAGCAAAACCCGGGGCGTCTTTGACTAACTGGACACTACTAACTTCCGGCAAGCAAATCTGAAGAGCGAGAGCAACTTCTTCTGGGTTGTCAATATGAGCCGCATGAACACTCACGTGCTGCAAGTACAAGGGCCCAAAGTTAAAATCGTTAAAGTCTCCGATCATAGCGTCGCAATTATCAGTGCTGGCGGTAAGTATGGGATATGGCGGCGGTTCGGGTGAAACAGTCTGTGCTGAGCACGCGTTGATAAACAGCATTGCCAACATCAAAGCGGAGACTCTTTTCATGGCGACCTCACACGGTGATCAACAATTTACGAATTACCAAATCCATCATACAATCCCTCGCATGGACGTTGAAGCCCAATACAACAAAGCCCTAGATTATCTTTACTCGTTCGTAGATTATAGCCTGAAATATTCCTCCGAACTTGCCAAGGCAGAGTTCAACCTTGACCGCATGTTCGCCTTAATGGAAGAGTTGGGCAACCCACAAAATGCGTATCCCATCATCCACGTGGCAGGGACGAAGGGAAAAGGGTCTGTTTCGGCGCTTTGCGCCTCAGGTTTGAAGGTTGCAGGTTATAAAGTTGGTTTATATACGTCCCCGCATTTGCTGGATTACTGCGAGCGGATCCAAGTCAATGGCGAGGCGATCTCACATGATTTTCTCGTGGAGTTAGTTGAGGAAATCAAGCCCGCGGTTGCAAAAATTCCGAAATTAACAACGTTTGAAATCACAACCGCGCTCGGGTTTCTCGCGTTTGCCGAGCAAAGGTGCAACGCGGCGGTGATCGAGGTCGGTTTGGGCGGACGGCTCGACGCGACGAACATCGTCACGCCGAGGGTTGCGGTGATCACATCGTTGTCTTACGATCACATGGCTGTGCTTGGCGATACGCTTGCGAAGATCGCGGGGGAGAAAGCGGGAATCATCAAACATGGTGTGCCTGTAGTTTCCTCCTCTCAAAAGGAGGAAGCGCTCGAAGTTTTGCAGCGCGTAGCCAAAGAGATGAATTCGGAAGTGATTCTTGTTGGAAAAGATATAACATTTGAAAGTGTGAGTAGTTCACTAGATGGGCAGGTGGTCTCGATACAGCGGCGGTGGTTGAGCGCAAGCAGTCGAAACCCTGCCGCTCACTCGACCACCGTTCAAATACCTTTGCTAGGAAAACACCAACTCGAAAACGCGGCGACGGCGTATGCCGCGCTCAAAGTCAGCGGATTGGAAATATCAGACGAAGCAATCCAAAGAGGATTTGCACAGGTGAAGTGGCGCGGTCGTTTTGAAATCGCGCGGCGCGATCCGCCGGTGATTTTCGATTCCGCTCACAACGAGGATTCGTTCGAGAAACTGCGCCAGACGCTCGAAACACACTTCCCCGGCAAACAGGCATATCTCATCTTCGGCGCGTCGGAGGATAAGAACATCCCCGGCATGTTCGCCGCGATGAAACCGAAAATAAGGCGGCTCATCGTCACGCGCGCCGACCATCCGCGCGCGCTGGAAGAGGAGAGAATCGTCGAGTTGGCGCGGCAGGCTGGGATCGAGACCGAGGCGGTGAGCCCCGTCGAGTCCGCGCTGGCGCGGGCGTTGGAATTATCCGCAAACGATGGTAGCATTGTCCTGTCCGCGGGCAGTATGTTCGTCACGGCGGAAGTCATGAGAGCATGGATTAATCTCGATACGTCATTGCGAGGGCGATAGCCCGAAGCAATCCCCTTCATCGTGGTGGAGATTGCTTCGTCGGGCAGAGCCCTCCTCGCAATGACGGAGGCCGAATGAGTCACCCAAAAGACTGGACCGAAGAAGAAAACTTCGACCTGACCCTCTCGCAGCGCACGGAGGAGTTGTATCGCATTGCGAATCGCGAGGCAGACGCCGAAGGCATGATCGAAGCGGCGGTCTTGCCGCTGCGCGATCTGGTCGTGTTCCCGCGCATGGTCTCGCCGATCTTCATCGGGCGCGAATCGTCATTGCTCGCGGTGGAAGAGGCGCAACGCAAGGGGCAGACTGTGATCGGGCTGACCCAGCGCGACCCCGACATTGATAACCCCGGCGCGGAGGATTTTTTGCCCATCGGCGTGGAGATGGCGGTGGGGCGCTTGCTTGCCATGCCGGACGGCTCGCATTCCGCGCTCGTGCAGGGACGCCGCCGCGTCGAGATCGTGGATTTCATCCGCAGTGTGCCATATTTGAAGGTGCGAGCCCGCGTCATTTCGGAACCTCCAACTGCCGACCGCCAGACACAAGCTCTCATGCGTTCCGCGTTGGACCTGTTCGACCGTTGCATTCAACTGGATCGTTCCATTCCAGAGGAAGCGCATCTGTACGCGATGAACATCGCCGAACCCGGCTGGCTGGCGGATATGCTTGCCACGTCGCTTTCGTTGAATTACGAAGCGAAGCAAAGTTTGTTGATGTTGCTCGACGTACGCGGTCGTTTGCAGGCGTTGAACAAGATCCTCGCGCAGGAAGTGGATGTGCTGGAACTTGAGGATGAAATCCACTCGAAGGTGCAAAGCGAAGTGGATAAGAGTCAGCGGGAGTTTTATCTGCGCGAACAAATGCGGCAGATACAAAACGAGTTGGGCGAAGGCGACATCTTCACGCGCGACGCGAACGACCTGAAAAAGAAACTCGAGGCGGCAGTTCTTCCCGAAGAAGCGAAGACGGTCGCATTGAAGGAGCTCGAACGCCTGAACCAGATGCCGCCCATGGCGCCCGAAGTGGGGATCATCCGCACGTACATTGACTGGATCCTCGAACTGCCTTGGGCGAATTTCTCGCCCGATAACCTCGATGTGAAGAACGCGGGAAAAATTTTAGAACGCGATCATTATGGGCTGAAAAAACCCAAGGAACGGATTTTGGAATACATCGCTGTCCGTTCGTTGAAGCCAAAGAAGGAGCGGCAACCGATTCTGTGTTTCGTCGGTCCGCCGGGCGTTGGAAAGACCTCGCTCGGACGATCCATTGCCGAGGCGCTGGGAAGAAAATTCGTGCGTGTCTCTTTGGGCGGCGTGCGCGACGAAGCCGAGATACGCGGTCACCGCCGCACATACATTGGCGCGCTGCCCGGGCGAATCATCCAGACCATGAAGCGCGCAGGGACGTCGAATCCGCTGTTTATGCTGGATGAGATTGACAAGCTGTATTCCGATTTCCGCGGCGACCCCGCGTCCGCGATGCTCGAAGTGCTCGACCCCGAACAGAACAACTCATTCAGCGATCATTATCTCGAGCTGCCATTTGATCTCTCGAAAGTTATGTTCGTTACGACGGCGAATTCGCTGGGAAGTATCCCCTCCCCGTTGCTTGACAGAATGGAAGTGATCGAATTCCCCGGTTACATCGAAGAAGAGAAACTAGAAATTGCGAACCGTTATTTGATTCCGCGTCAGATCGAGGAAAACGGAGTGGAGGAACTCAGCCTCACGTTTGAATCCGACGCGGTGCGAAGAATCATCCGTGAGTACACCTACGAAGCCGGCGTCCGCAATTTGGAGCGCGAGCTTGGGAAGATTTGCCGTAAGGTGGCGCGCCTGAAAGCGGAGGGGAAGAAATTTGAGTCGGTCATCAAGCCCGATTCGATTGAAAAGTATCTCGGTCCGCAACAAGTCTTCCAGTCCGAAGCTGAGCGCTCGGATGAAGTCGGCGTAGTCACGAGCCTCGCGTGGACGGAGAACGGCGGCGAGATCATGCCGGTGGAAGTGGCGATCCTTGAAGGCAAAGGCGGATTGCAAATGACCGGTCAGATGGGCGACGTGATGCAGGAGTCGGGTCAAGCCGCGCTGACGTACATCAAATCGCGCGCCGGCGAACTGAAAATTGACCTGGATGTGTTCGAACGCATGGACATCCACGTGCACATGCCCGAAGGTGCGATTCCCAAAGACGGACCTTCGGCTGGGATCACGATGGCAACCGCCATCATCTCCGCGCTGACGGGACGCCCGGTGTTCAAACACGTCGGTATGACCGGTGAGATCACCTTGCGCGGGCGCGTCCTGCCTATCGGTGGCGTGCGCGAGAAGGTGCTCGCCGCGCATCGCGCAGGTCTCAAGACGGTCATCCTGCCGGACAAGAATATGAAAGATCTGGTTGACCTGCCAAAAACGGCGAAATCCGAGTTGAAGATCATCCCGGTCAAGCACATGGATGACGTGATACAGATCGCGCTTGGCAAAGATGCGGTCACCGAGCCGCCGCGACCGAAGAAACCAAACAAGGAAGAGAATCAAGAAGAGAGCGAGTGAAGGTGATTTGGTGGTCGCGTGCCGAAGGCGCGTATCGAGACCACCACTAATAGTGCAACAATAATTTTCAATCAAACAGGTGGTTTCGATACGCGGCGCGTCAGCGCTACTACTCAGCCACCGGGTTTTTTATATGCCCATTGACCTCAACAACAAAGTTGTCCTCATCACCGGCGCGTCATCGGGTTTCGGCGCGGACGCCGCACGGCTCTTTGCGCGTGAAAAGTGTAAAGTTATCCTCACCGCCCGCCGCCTCGACCGCCTGCAAACCCTCGCGGCAGAGATTCAAAGGTCTGGCGGAGAGGCGCTCGCCGTTCCAGCCGATGTGAGCGTGCGCGCCGAGGTCGAGGTGATGGTGCAGACCGCGCTCGACTTGTATCGCAAAATTGACATTCTTTTCAACAACGCCGGCTATGGCGCGGTGAACTGGTTCGAGAACCTTCAGTCTGAACGCCACATCGAAACGTTGATTCGCGTCAATCTTATCGGCACGATGCTTGTGACGCGCGCTGTCTTGCCGCACATGCTCAAGCGCGGCGAAGGTCATGTCATCAACATGGTATCTGTTGGTGGGCTGATCGCCGCGCCGACCATCACCACCTACTCTGCAAGCAAATGGGGGGCGCGCGCATTTACCGATGCGCTCCGCCGCGAAGTCTCGCCGTTTGGAATCCGCGTCTCGGGTATCTATCCGGGTCCCGCGATCACAGAGTTCGGACAAAAGCTCGAGCGCACGAAATCGCGCGAAGCCATCAAGCGCATCAAATATCCGCACTTGTCTTCTGAATACGTTGCGCGCCGCGTGGTGGATATTGCCAAACGCCCGCGCCGCACGCTCGTCATTCCGTGGTGGTTCCGCGTCATCACCATGTTTGACACACTCTTCCCGGTTGCAGTGGATTGGATCTTGTATTTCTTCTCGAAGAAGAATCACAATTTGGAATAAGGAGACGCCAGTGACTCAAGCCCGCTTGGACAAACTCAACGCTTCGCTTCGGACGGGTGAACTTGATTCAGTGATCCTGAATCCGGGTCCAACTCTCAAATATCTCACCGGACTCAACTTCCATTTGATGGAACGCCCAGTGGTTTTGTTTTTCGCAAAGGATCAGGTCCCTGTCATTGTGTTGCCGGAGTTGGAATTGCAGAAAGTGGCGAACCTTCCGTATAAATTGCAGGTCTTTTCGTATCCGGAGAATCCCTCCGAGTGGGACGCGGCTTTCCGCAAGGCGCTGCAGGCTTTGGGTCTGGATGGGAAGCGTATCGGCGTCGAGCCTCGTCAATTGCGCCTGTTGGAATTCCGCCACGTGAAAAATGGCGCGCCCGAAGCGGACTATCCCGATGCCAGCGATGTGCTCGCCCAGTTGCGCCTGAGAAAGGATGAATCCGAGGTCGAAGCCATGCGCCGAGCGGTGCAGATAGCCCAGTCAGCGCTCGAAGCAACGATCTCATCCATCAAAATTGGCATGACCGAAAAAGAAATATCATCAGAGTTGGTGACCCAATTGTTCAAATATGGTTCCGAGTCTGAAATGCCGTTTAGGCCGATCGTCTCGTCGGGACCGAACTCAGCGAATCCGCATGCGTCACCTACCGCAAGAAAATTGCAGGCGGGTGACTTGCTCGTTGTGGATTGGGGCGCGGCGCATGACGGCTACATCTCTGACCTGACGCGCACTTTCGCCGTGGGGGAGGTGGACGAGGAATATCAAAAGATCCATAAGATCGTGCAAGAGGCGAACGCGGCAGGTCGCGCCGCGGCAAAGCCCGGAGTCCCGTGTGCGCATGTGGATAGAGCCGCACGTGATGTCATCGAAAGATCGGGCTACGGAAAATATTTCACGCATCGCACTGGTCACGGCATTGGCATGGAGGGGCACGAAGAGCCGTACATGCGCGGTGACAATCTGCAACTACTTGAGCCCGGCATGGCGTTCACGGTCGAGCCGGGGATCTACCTGCCGGGGCGAAACGGTGTGCGCATCGAGGATAACGTAGTAATCACGGAAACAGGCGCAGATGTGTTGTCCGATGTGCCGAGGGAGTTAAGAGTGGTTGAGTGATTCTTCTCTGCCGCCAATTAGCGCGAATTGACGCGAATTTTTTTCTTTTTTCGCGCTAATACGTGAATTTCGCGGTTGATGATCTTTGAGGAGGAGCGATGACTGAGATTCTTTTCAAAACTTTATCCTTTGCAGTCGTCGGTGCAGCGATGGAGGCGCATCGGATTCTAGGACCCGGATTTCTTGAATCGGTATACCAAGCCGCCCTTGAAAAAGAGTTGACCCTGCGCGGCATTCCATTTCAGCGTCAAATTGAACTATCGGTAATGTACAAAGGCGATCTTGTGGGAGTGTATAAAGCTGACCTTATAATTGACGGAAAAATAGTTATTGAAATCAAGGGAATATCCAAACTCAATGCATCTCACCGGGCGCAAGCCCTCCATTATCTTGCGGCAACCGGCTTGGAACTTGCGATCCTGATCAATTTCGGCGCGGGGTCTTTGGAATACCAGCGAGTGGTGAAATCAGAAAATAAGAGTTCGCGCTAATTCGTGGAATTCGAGGCTAAGTTTTTTTAACTCCCATGTCAGAATTAATTGACTCGTACCTCAACCTCATGGATTCCCAGCGCGAAGCCGCTTTTACCGCGCTGGACGGCTTGACCGATTCCCAACTCTGGCAAAGGCCTGCGCCCAAGGAATGGAGTATCGGCGAGATTCTCGACCATAACTACCTACTCGTCGCCTCCATGCTGCCTGCTGTGCAGTGGCTGTGGAAACTCAACGGCTGGTATGGTCGCTTGAAAAGGCATCGTCCGTACGTAACCCAAATCGAAGATGTATATCGCGACCCGCGGTTCCCGCAATGGGTCGGTTTCTTATGGACGCCTCGCTTCAACACGCGTAAACCTGTTTCACTAGAGGAGCTCAGGAAAGAAACAAAAGAAATCCAGCGAAAGGTTCGCGAGTTCTATGAAAATAAGATGGAAGACTTGCTGGGGAATTTGTATTTGTACGATCCGGTCTTCGGTTGGTGCAACCTTATCGTCACCTTGCGAATCGGGATCTATCACGATCAGTTGCACTACGACGATGTGATCAAACAAGCGAACGCCTTACAGTCATAATGAAGTCGCGCCTCACTGCAATCATATTGTTCATGGTGTTAATTGTTCTTGTTACTGGCGCGTTTCAAATAATTGGTAGTGCGGCTTGGAGATTCTGGAATATTCCCACTCTTCAACCGCCGTTCGCTGATGCGCGTATCGTGACTGCCAGTGCAGAGTCTTTTCGGCTCGGATTTGACCCCGAACTCGAAAATCCGCGCGACCCGTTCGGCAGGCGCTTCAATTTGCCCGCACCGTGGAAATTGTTTTTCTTCACCTCGATCGGTCAAAGTCAAACAAACCTATTCGCGGGACTCCTCATTTCATCCTTCTTTATAGGATTGCTCATTTTTCTAGCTCGAGTCGAATCACCATACGGCTGGCTTGTTGTGCTTTGTGCCTTTACCCCACCTGTGATGCTTGCCATCGAACGCGGCAACGTGGACTTGTTCATATTTTCTCTGTGCTCTGTCAGCTTGTTGTTCATCGAAAAATCTGCGGTCTACCCATCATTCGTTCTTTGGCTTGCCAGCGGCTTGAAATTGTTTCCCGTCTTCGGGATCGGAGCGCTGATGAGATACGAACGGCAAACCTTTCTCAGGTTGTGCGTTGGGGTTGTAATTGCAGCCATACTCGTAGTCGGGCTCGACATTTCCAATCTCCGTAATGCGTTTGCCAATACGGAGATCGGCTACGATATGTCATACGGAGTTGGCGTCCTGCCGCTGTATGCACATCGAGCTTCTGGCTCAGAAACCATCGAGCAAACAGCGTCATTTTCTGCCATAGCAGTAGCCTTAGCGATCATGACTTTCTGTATCGTTCGCGTATCTCGCTTGAGCTATTCGCTCACAGGATTGTCGGTCGTTTCACTTGCCGGTTTCAGGCTAGGCGCTGGGATTTACATCGGAACCTTTCTGTTGGGAAGCAACTGGGATTATCGGTTAATGTTTCTTCTTTTTGCGTTGCCCCAATTGCTGGGGTGGTGGAAGGATCATCGAACTGCGCGATACACGTTGATTACCATCTTGATCTCGCTTTCCTACTTCTGGATTGCCGTTTTTCTGCCTTTTGCGTATTTCGTTGATGAATTTGCGAACTGGTTTGCATTTGGCGGGTTATTCTATTTGTTGACCGCTTCCGCCCCGGAATGGCTTCGCTCCGAGATCCGCGCTGTTGTTATCCGATCCGAGAAGAGACAAATCCATGTTTGATATCCGTCGAGCCGTCTCGGGCGATCATGAACAGTTGACCCAGATTGCGCTTGCATCCAAGCAACATTGGGGATACCCGCCACACTGGATGGAGGTCTGGAGTCCACAATTGACATTTGCACCTGAGTATTTCGATGAGAATGAAAGTTGGGTCGCTGAAGCGGGCGGCGTTCCGATTGCGTTTTACACCATGCAGGAAAAGGATGGAATGGCATGGCTTGAAAATCTCTGGGTGCATCCAGACCATATCGGCAAAGGAGTAGGGAAATTGCTATTTCTCCACGCTGTTGATCTCGCCCGTCAGCGGGGACTCGAAATGTTGCAATGCGAAGCAGACCCCAATGCTGTCGGATTCTATGAGAAAATGGGGATGAGGCAGATTGGCGAACGATATTCCGAAGTGGATGGCCAGTCCCGTATCCTGCCAATCATGGAGATGAAATTGTGAAAAACCTCGGGCCCAAAAGCAGTGAATGGCTTGCGTCCATCGGCGTACATTCGCTGGAGGACGTTGCACGGCTTGGCGCCGTCGAAACGTATAGGCGTGTCAAAGCGGCACACCCTGAAAAAGTCACCCTCAACATGCTGTGGGGACTGCAAGCCGCGCTGTTGAATATTCCCTGGAACGAATTGCCGCTGGATATCAAGGAAGAACTCAAACGGCAAGTGGAGAATTCATGATAACGTATTGTGACTACGTCCGAGCGCACTCTGAAGATCTGTTCAACAAGGATTACCATGACACGCAATACGGCTTCCCACTCGATGACGATAACCTGCTCTTCGAGCGTTTGATCCTTGAGATCAATCAAGCAGGGCTTTCATGGATCACAATTCTGAAGAAGGCAAATAACTTCCGCAAAGCCTATCGCGGATTCGACATTGCGAAAGTAGCAAAGTTTGGCGAAAAGGATCGCGCTCGCCTTCTCGCAGACGTGGGGATCATCCGCAATCGGCTGAAAGTGGACGCGGCGATCGAAAACGCGAAACGCATTCAGAAACTGCAGAAGGAATTCGGCTCGTTCAAAGAGTGGCTGGATGCGCACCATCCACTATCGAAAGACAACTGGACGAAACTCTTCAAGAAAACATTCGTTTTCACAGGCGGCGAGATCGTCAATGAGTTCCTCATGTCAACGGGTTATTTACAAGGCGCGCACACGAAAAACTGCCCGGTTTATAAGAAGGTCGCTTCACTTCGCCCTGCGTGGATGCGCCGCGGATAGTCTATAATTTCTCCCATGCCGCGGTTGATTCCCACATCGGAGCCGTTCCTGCTTCTCGGCGACCGTTCAAAGCCTGCCTGCCTGCTCGTTCACGGATTCACAGCCTCTCCAAAAGAAATGCGCTTACTGGGGGAGTTTTTGAATCAGCATGGCTTCACTTGTCTCGGGATTCGCCTGACAGGGCACGGAACCGCGCCTGAAGATATGGTGCGCTCAAACTACACCGATTGGATAGCTTCTGTGGAAGATGGGTATCACCTTCTGCGCGGCGCGTCGGAGCGGATTTTTCTCGTTGGGCTTTCAATGGGCGGCATTCTGACCCTGCTCATGTCTACGCGGTTGAAGGTTGAAGGTGTTGCGGCGTTAGCCACACCCTATGGATTACCGCGCGATTACCCGGTCTGGCTCTTGAATCTTGTGAGCCTGTTCAAGAAATTCGTTCCCAAAGGAAAAGGTAAGCCCGGGAGCGGCTGGTTCGATCAAGCGGCGTACCGTGAACAGGTTTCGTATCCGCAAAACCCCATCCGTTCGACCGCGGAATTGAAAAAACTGATGCTGGAAATGCGCGCGGCTCTGCCCAAAGTGGACGTGCCCGTGTTGCTAATGCACTCGCGTGATGACTTGTACATCGCTCCAGACAATATGGAAAAGATCCATGCCGCGCTTGTCAAGGCGAAAGAGCGGACAAAACTTTACATCGCCGGGTCGGGCCACGTGGTCACACGCGATGCGGCTCGTCAGCAGGTATTCGAATCTGTGCTGGAATTCATCCAGCGCGTTGGAGGTCATGTTTGAATCGCAATCTTGTCTTTGTTGCACTCGCTCTTCTCACTTGGGGATTTGGCGAAGGGCTGTTCTTCAATTTCCAGCCGATCTACCTCAAGGAGTTGGGGAGTAGTGAAGCTCAGATCGGCTTGATCCTCGGCGCGTTCGGCGCAGCGATGGCGATCACGCATATCCCGGCGGGCAGGCTGGCAGACCGCATCGGACGCCGACCCTTGCTTGTTTTTGCGTGGATCACGGGTCTTGTCTCGACAGTGATCATGGCGATCACGCGTGACCTGCCGGTCTTCATCGTCGGTATGATGGGATACGGCTTGACCGCATTCGTCGCCGCGCCGCTGGGAAGTTACGTCACGGCCGCGCGAGGGAACTGGTCGGTAGGCACGGCTCTCTCGTTGACGACAGCGACATTCAACATGGGCATGGTGCTCGGTCCTATCACGGGTGGTTGGATCGGCGACATGTACGGTTTGCGTGCCGCGTACTGGGTCGCGGCAGTGATGTTTTTGATCTCGGTGATTTTCATTCTGTTGATACAAAACCAGCCACTTGATTTTCACGACCCCGCCTCACCGCCGGTAAGACTTCTGAACAACTTGCGACTGAGAAATTTCCTTGGTGTAGTGTCTTTTGCTGTTTTTTCCATGTACCTCGCGCAACCATTCACCCCGAACTTTCTAGAGGATGTGCGCGACCTGTCGCTATCGAGTATCGGTTTTATTTTTGGGCTCGGCGCGCTAGGCAATGCGATCCTGGCGCTAACCCTGAGCCGCTTCGCGCCACAGCGCGGCTTTGTGCTGGCGCAAGTTCTGGTTGCCGCGTTCGCCTTCCTCATTTGGCGCGGCACAGGTGCTCCGATCTTTGCTCTCGGCTATTTTTTGCTTGGTGGTTTCCGTGCTGCTCGTCCCCTTGCGATGGCGCAAGCCCGGGAACTGGTGCATCAATCGCAGATGGGACTAACCTACGGAGTCATGGAGACCATCTATGCAGTGATCTTCATCCTTGCCCCTCCGCTTGCCGGTTTGATCTATGCGAGCGACCCGTTCCTGACCTATCCCCTCGCTCTCATGCTTCTTTCGGTTTCTGTGATCATTAGTTGGATCGTCCCCCGCAGGTTGCTCCGTGCTTGAGATCGTTTCTTTCACGCTGGGTCCCGCACAAACGAACGCGTACCTCGTTGCAGATTCAGTATCAAAAGAAGCCGCGGTGATTGATCCCGCATGGGATGGTCATATCATTTTGCAAGCCGCGCAAAAACGTAGCTGGCGCATCGGTCATTTGTGGTACACGCACGCGCACTTCGATCACATCGGCGGCGCGGGGGCGATAGCAGATGCGTTAGATCCGCTGCCGTTGGTCGCGCTGCACCCGAATGATCATGTGTTGTGGCGCGCGGGAGGCGGAGGCGCGTACTTTGGGTTTGACATTGACCCCGGTCCTGAACCGACGATTGACTTTGCGCATGAGATGAAATTGAAACTTGGCAACGTTGAGTTTGAGGTCCGCTTCACCCCCGGACATACGCCCGGTCACTGTATCCTCGACGTTGCCTCCGCCCGAACCTGTTTCTGCGGCGACCTCATCTTCGCCGGCTCTGTGGGCCGCACCGACCTGCCCGGCGGCGATTGGAGTGCGCTCGAAAAAAGCATCCGCGAGCAGATTTTCACATTGCCCGATGAAACGCGCTTGCTTTCCGGTCACGGTCCAGAAAGCACAGTGGCGGAAGAGAAGAGGAATAATCCGTTCGTGAGCGCGCTCTAAAATAAGAACCGCATCCAGATGGATGCGGTCTCGCTTTCATTTTGCGATTTCCGTCGCTCGCGTTTCTCGGATGACCGTTACCTTGATCTGACCGGGATATTGCATGGTCTCTTCGATTTTCTTCGCCACATCGCGTGCCAAGCGTGCAGATGCAAGATCGTCAATCGCGTCGGGCTTGACGATGATGCGTACTTCGCGTCCCGCCTGAATAGCGAATGCCTGTTGCACACCATCGAACGACATGGACATTTCTTCCAGTGAACGGATGCGCTTGATATAGGCTTCGAGGTCTTCTCGCCGTGCGCCGGGCCGCGCGCCGGAGATGGCGTCTGCCGCTTCGGTGATGACCGCTTCTACCGTAAGTTGATCAACCTCATGGTGGTGCGATTCGATGGCGTTCACCACGATGGAGTTGACGCCGTAGCGCCGGCAGAATTCCGCGCCGAGCTTTGCGTGAGTTCCGTCCTGATTATGATCCATCGCCTTGCCGATATCGTGCAGGAAGCCTCCCAGTTTGGAGAGTTCGACGTTGGCGCCGATCTCTGCCGCAAGGATTCCCGCCAGTTTGGACACTTCTACTGCGTGCGCGAGCTGGTTCTGCCCGTACGACGTTCGGAATTTCAGACGCCCCATCATGCGCAATATTTCGGGATGCAGGCCTGCAACATTGGCTTCATAGGCGGCTTGCTCGCCTGCTTCGTTGATGATCTTTTCCACGGCGCGTGTTTCATCTTCCACGATCTTTTCGATATGCGCCGGATGAATCCTTCCGTCGAGAATCAACTTTGCCAGTGCGCGTCGCCCGATCTCGCGGCGGACTGAGTCGAAACAGGAAACGGTCACCGAGTCGGGTGTATCGTCAACGATCACATCCACGCCTGCCGCTTGTTCGAAGGCTTTGATGTTGCGCCCATTGCGACCCACGATGCGACCCTTCATCTCTTCGCTGGGGAGGGTGACGACCGCCCGTGTCACTTCCGCCACATGCTCGGACGCAACGCGTTGGATGGCATCCGCGATCAACTTGCGGGCGCGCTTTTCGCCTTCCTCACGCGCCTCCGCTTCGAACTGGCGGATGATGCGTGCCATATCGCCGCGCGCTTCTTTTTCGACGGCGGCAAATAAATCTCTTTTCGCATCCTCCGATGAGAGCGAAGCGATTTGTTCCAGCTTCTTGACCTGTTCCTCGTACAGTTTTTCGATCTCGTTGCTGCGCTTGTCTATTTGCGACTGCCGGCGATTCAGGTTCTGTTCGCGTTGCTCCATTTTGTCGAAGCGGCTGTCCAGTTCGACGCGGCGTTTGTCGAGCCGGTCGGTTTCCTTATTCAGTTCTATACGCCGCTCTTTGATCTCTGCTTCTGCCGCTTGAATGATCTTGGTCGCGTTCTCACGCGCCTGGCTTTCGATCAGGCGCGCCTGTTCGTTGGCGACCTTCAAAATACTATCTGCCTTATCTTGCTGGTTTTTGATCGCCCGCTCTGCCTGGTAGCGATGGAAAAAGTAGCCTGCTACCAAGCCGATCACCAGAGCCAGAATGTCAATGAGTATGTTAATCGGATTCATGTTGTATCCTCATCTTCGAAATGATTTTCTTTGTGGGTTTCGTTCCAAATTCGCGTGACCACAGGCGCGATCACCGAATAGGAAAAACCGCGCCGGGCTAAAAATTCTGATAATTTCTTTCGATACTCCTGCCAATCCAACTCTGTGAACCGCACCGCTTTTTTTTGCGCGGCTTGATATGCGAGCGTCTCATCATCTATCTCTCTGAGCGCCGCCGAGGCAGTCTCTTCATCAAGTCCTTTTTGCCGTAGCTCCATTGCCATCATGCGGCGGCTTCGCGGACGGAATGTGCTTCGATTCTCAACCCAGGCTTGTGCAAATTGACCGTCGTTCGCCAGCCCGTCCTGCCGCAATCGGGTGAGCGTCTCTTCGATAATCTCTTCAGGGATTTCATGCTTGCGGAGATTCTTTTGAATTTCGGACTCGGAGCGGGCGCGATAGCTGAGGAATAGCATCGCCTGTTGCAAGGCGCGTTCGCGCGCGTCCTCTGCCTGCATCTTTTGGATCTTTGCATCATCCAACGCATCGCCGACCTTCAACCACGCGGCAACGATGCGCGCTACGCCGAAGGCAAACTCCCCGTCGAGATGAACATTGACTCGATTCGGGTTGCGCTTCTGTACTTCGAGAGCGGTAATTTTCTTCATTAAAACGACACAGCCGATGAACCGTCCGAGCGGTTTCGGCTGTGCAGGAATTCCGGGTGGGTTGAGCAAGCCCAACGTCCCGCGTGAAGCGCAGAGGTCGCTGGGTTAGTCCGCGTAGCGAGTTAAGTCACTGGCGGAGAACATGTTGTGGGGGTGAAGTCAGGTTTCTATTCACGTTTAACTTTCGTTTGACTTCCTGAAACAACTCCCAAAACGGGGAGATTCTTGCTCGAAATATCCAGATTAGGCACAGCCTAGACCGCAGGTGCGGTGGAAATTTTCCAGTTCAATCCTTGTGGATTGCCCTCATTATACATGGATTTTAAGATTTGTTAACACAATATTTTGATTAGGAAGAAGGGCGCGCCCAGTATTTGTGCCGTGCAAGGATGGGTAGAAAGATGATCAATGCGATCACACCGCCCATGGCGACAATACCGTCTGTTGAGCCGATCTCTGACAGATCCTCTGGCTCCGCAGTGGGAGTGGTTTGGATGATGAGCGCCGCGCCAGCGATATTGGATTGTTGCGATGACTGTATGGCGGCAGTTTGGGCAAATCCGGCGATCACCATTGCGAGGAAAATGGCGATGCCAATGATGTAAAAACGGCGGATCAGACTATTCATGCCGGGCAAGTATATCATGCGCTCGATTCAAGGGCTTTTGTCGCAATTGTGGACGAGGTTGAAAATAAGAGATAGTACTTGGAGCGAAATTTTGAAAATAGTAGACATACATTGAAACGCAATTTTCCAATTCTCCGTTAAAATCATCCTCGATGTCTCCCGTCGTCACATTCTTAACATTTACAACCCTCTCCTACCTCGGCGTGTGGATCATCCGCCGCTATGCTGAAAGGCGTCAACTCCTCGATCATCCGAACGAACGGAGTTCACACTCCATGCCCAGGCCGCGCGGCGGTGGGCTGGCGATCGTCGTCCTTGTAACGGGAGCAGGTGTATGGTCGGCGCATGAGGCGGGAATAAATCGCGCGCTGATTTATCTCGTTTGCGGAATCGTCATCGCCTATCTCGGATGGCGGGATGATGTCTCGTCGCTTTCGACGCGCGTCCGCTTTGCCGTGCAGGGATTCGTCGCGGTGGTCTCGATCTATGGGCTAGGATATTTCAAAACGGTCACGATTCCGCTGTTCGGCGAACTGCAGTTGGGCGCGGTCGGAGTCATCATTACGTTTTTGTGGATCATCGGTCTCACGAACGCGTACAACTTCATGGACGGTATTGACGGCATCGCGGGTGGTGTGGCGTTTGCAGGCGCGCTGGGCTGGATGCTTCTTGCTTCGAACATGCGCAACGACTTTGTCTTTTGGATCGCGCTCGCTATCGCCGCCGGCAGTTTGGGTTTTCTCGCGCACAACTGGCACCCCGCAAAGATTTTTATGGGCGACGTTGCAAGCACCTTTCTCGGTTATACGTTTGCGGTCCTGCCGCTGCTCTCTGCCGATCAGGGCGGCGACGCGCTCATGCTCGGCACGCTCCTGATGTGGACGTTCATCACGGACGCGGGCGTCACCTTCATCCGCCGCGCGCTGAAAGGCGAAAATGTGTTTGCCGCGCATCGTACGCATCTTTATCAACGACTCGTCATCGGCGGGTACAACCACGCCGCGGTCAGCACGTTGTATATTCTTCTGACTCTGCTGGCGGGGCTGCTATCTTATGCGTGGTCGTGGGGGCAGTTCTATGCGCCGCCGTTGATCATTTTGGGTCTCCCGTTCGTTTGGATTCTCCTCTCCCGATACGCATCCCGACTAAAGAATGTTAACTAAATTTCGGGCATTCGCTTCGCTCTTCCGAGAACTTGGTCCGCGTTGGATGCTTTTTCGAATCCTCTACGCCCTCCGCCTCCGCACAGGACTGATCTGCCTTCAAATGCCGAAGGGTGAGTGGAGTGATTATCAAGGTCATGTCTTAAACAAACTTGCTGGTCGAGGGAGCCGTTGGTTGAGTAGCCGCATAACGGCGTATCGAAACCAATACCTTCCATGGAACAAACAAACTGCCGTCGAAGAAGCGGATCGCGTCCTCAATGGTGAACTCAAATATTTTGCTCACAAATTTATCAAGATCGGTTTTCCTCCAATTTGGAATAAGGACCCAATTTCTGATATTGAACTTAATTCGATCAAACACTGGTCACAAATCTCGGATGATTCTGAAACCGATATCAAATTCATCTGGGAGGCGAATCGCTTCGCTTTTGTCTACACTCTCGTTCGCGCCCACGCCGCCACCCGCAACGAAAAATATGCTGAAGCATTTTGGGCTCTGATCGAAGATTGGGCGCAGCATAACCCTCCCAACGCGGGACCAAACTGGAAAGACGGACAGGAGATCGCCCTCCGCCTGATGGCGTGGACATTCGCCTTCCACCACTTCTCCAATTCTCCATCTTCTACACCTCAACGAATAGAAAACTTCGTTCTCTGCGTTGCCGCGCAAGCCGAACGCATTTACAAGAACATCGGCTACGCCATCTCCACGCGCAGCAACCACACCATCAGTGAGGTCTTCGGTTTATGGATGGTCGGTCTGCTTTTCCCTGAGCTCAAATATGCGAACAAATATCTTTCAGTGGGAAAACGTCTTCTTGAGCAGGAAGCTGTCGCACAAATTTTCCCCGATGGCAGTTATTCCATGTACTCCCTCAACTACCATCGCTTCATCCTTCAGATTTATCTCTATGCAATTAGCCTCGGCGAAATCAATAACGCTCCATTTTCAACTCAACTTATTAACTCTGTTGCCAAATCCATCGAATATCTCTCCCACCTCATTGACCCCGTTACTGGGCAGATGCCCGTCTACGGCTCGAACGACGGCGCGCTGGTATTGCCGCTGAATAACTGCGACTTCACCGACTACCGTCCGCTTCTGCAACTTGGTTGGTACATCACTAAAGGTGAACGCCTCTTCGAGTCTGGCGAGTGGGATGAGGATATTTTTTGGTTATGTAGTGAATTCGACCTCACCCCTAACCCCTCTCCTGAAAGGAGAGGGGGACGACTCCCTTCTCCCATTGGGAGAAGGGCTGGGGATGAGGGAGAAACCTCTTTCCCTCGCGGCGGCATCTACCTCCTCCACCAGCCACACTCCCACGCCATCATCCATTGCAGAGAATTCACCTCCCGCCCTTCCCACGCCGACCAGCTCCACGTTGACTTGTGGATTCATAGTCAGAATCTTGCTATCGACGCGGGGACGTACCTTTACAGCGGCGAGGGCATCTGGCGCAACGGACTGGCTCGCACTGCCGCACATAACACGGTCATTGTAGACGGCAAAGACCAGATGACCATGCTCAGTCGTTTCACATGGGCGAATTGGTCAAAGGGGAAAGTTCTCAAGCACGACAAGAATCTCTGGCAAGGCGAGCACGACGGTTACAAGCCTGTGACTCACAAGAGAACTGTCATGAGGTTGGACGAAGATCGCTGGCTGGTTATTGACCATCTGGTTGCCAACGGACCCCACCGCTATGCGCTTCACTGGCTGCTCAGCGACTTTCCATTTGAGCAAAGAAGTAATTCAGTTATATTATCTGTAAATGAAATGAAGTGTCGGGTACAAGTTGGGATGGCGGAAGGTGACGGTACGTTCTCCATCGTCCGCGCGGATCGCAACTCCACGCGCGGATGGCGGTCGCGTTATTACGGTCACAAAGAACCAGCTATATCCCTGGTGCTGGAGGCAGATCAAAAGAACGCTACCTTTTGGACGTTCTTTGGGTTTGAGGCTGATATGGTTGAATTAGAGGGGAATCGATTGAAGGTAAACTCAAAAACCTATGTCATTGAGGGCGAGCGTTAGCAGGCGAAGAAATCACATCAGTTCGAGATGCTCGTCGTCTTGCGGCTCCTCCCAAGAACAGTACGTTACACCTTTACCGCTGCCTCTTCCACCCTTAACTTCTCCGCAGTGCGAAAATATTTCAAATACCGCATCGAATTAGGATCTTTGCCAAGCAGTAAATCAATCGCTTTGATGGAATTTCCCAGTTTGATTGGGTCAGTAATGGATGTTGTTACACCAGTCTGAATTGCCAGCGCAAGGAACGCACTATTGACCGAATGACGGTCAGGCAGGCCGAACGATACATTGCTCGCGCCGAGGCTGATATTCACACCGTATTCCTTCTTGATCAACTCGATGGCTTTCAATGTCACCAGCCCCGCCTCGCTGTTATGACCGACAGTCATCACGAGCGGGTCAATGATGATGTCTTCTGCAGGGATGCCCATCTTCGCTGCGTGTTCGATGATTTTGCCCGCCGCAGCGAGACGTCCCTCCGCGGTGGGCGGAATGCCCTCGTTGCCGATTGCCATTCCGATCACCGCCGCACCTCTATCCTTGACGATCGGCAGGACTGTTGCCAGCTGCTTGTCTTCCCCGTTGACCGAATTCACCAGCGGTTTGCCCGGCGTGACCTTCAAGCCCGCTTCCAAAATCTTCGGTTCGTTTGAATCGATGCACAGCGGCACATCCACCACTTCGAGGATCGCCTCCACCACCTTCGGCATGACCGCCGCCTCGTCAATTTGCGGGTGACCGACGTTCACGTCCAGCACATCCGCGCCCCAAGTAACCTGTCTCTGCGCAAGGAATTTCACGTAATCGAAATTCTGGTCAACGAGCGCTTGTCCCAGTTTCTTGATTCCCGTCGGATTGATTTTCTCGCCGATAATGACGAACGGCTTGTCGTGGCCGATGGTGACCGTCTTCGTATTACTTTTCAAGACTGTGTGCATGGCTTAACTCCCTTGCTGCGTTGTCGAAAAGATACTGTTTCGGCGCCAATCCTGAATCGATGACAATGCGCGGAATGACTTCATCCCAACCCACCGGCATCAAGTGGATTCCGTGAATCCCCTGCTTTTCGTAGGTTTTGATTCGGCTGATGACTTCAAGCGCGATCTGGATCCCTTCCTCTTGCGCGTTGCCCGCGCGGTGCGCAATCTCGACGCGGTGCAGAACGTCTTGTGGAAGATGTACGCCGGGAATCTCCGCCAGTTTTTGCGCCATCTTCAAACTTCTAATGGGCGTCACGCCTGCCAGAATAAAAACTTTATCCAACACGTTTCTTTTTGCCAGCTCGTTCAACCAGAGCTCCATGCCATCCACATCGAAGATCAAATTCGATTGGAAGAACTGCGCGCCTGCGTTGACCTTCTTCTGCTCGCGCAGCGCCTGAAATTTCACGTTCGACGAAAAAGGCGAAGCCGCCGCGCCTAGGAAAAACATCGGCGGATACTTGATCTCGCGCCCGTCGAGGTATTTGCCTTCATCCCGCATGCGGCGCAAGACCCATAGCATTTGAATCGAATCGAGGTCGTTGATATCCATCTGGTCGCGCGGCGACGGAGACATTTTGGCGCTATCGCCTGTTACGCACAAGACGTTCCGCACGCCCAACGCGGTCGCGCCGATGATCTCGCTCTGCACGCTTCCGCGTGAGCGATTGCGCGCTGACATTTGCAGGACGGGTTCCGCGCCTTGATTCATCGCCACCTGACTGCACGCCCACGACGTCATGCGCGGCATCGCGGATTGATTATCCGTGAAGTTCACCGCCGTGACGAGATTCTTCACCATCTCGATGTTGCGAATCAATTTGTTGGTGGAGGAGGAGAGGGGAGGCGTTATCTCGGCGGTGACGACGAACCCACCGGCGACCAGCCGTCCCTGAAGATCTGAGGCGGGCTCGGTGTATGCGGGCGGATGATACTTCGAATCCCCTTGCCACCATTCGGGCTGTCGCACCGGGCGGAGAATCCCATCAATGGTTTGTGAGCGTGTTTCTGGTGATAACAATCCAAGAAAGATCTTCTTTGAACCGATCTTTGCGGCGTTTTTGAAGATCGCGCTCCACGAATCTTTCCCCACTTTTTCCCAGTCGAGCGGCGGAAGCACTTCGAGCAATACCTCTTCGCGTCCCCATTCAAACGAGCGTTCATAAATCTTGTACCAAATGCATGGACGGCTCTTATCCACGTAGCAATATTCCGAGGTCGAGCCGCCGCATGGACCGTTGCGCAAACCCTTCGGGCATTCCATTGGGCAGATGAGCGCAGTTTCCGCGAGCAGGCAGTTCCCGCACATGCGGCACCCGAACAATGGACCCTTCACGCTGTATTCGATCACGCGCAGGGCGCGTTCGCCAAAGGTTTCTTGTGCGAAAGGGGAGTAGGCGGGTTGCCAACGTCGACCGGGAGTAAAGCCTGTCATTCGGTCTCCTTGAGATTATACATTATATATAATTTTGGACGTGACCGAATTGTACCCCCAACCCTCAAAAATTTGGAAGAGGCAAATTGTTACAAGCGCTGAAAAATGTGACTCACTGCTGTGGAGGCGGGTCCGCCAAGCGACTGGATCAAGGCGGTCTTCGCGTTCGCGATCTGGTTTGCTTCAGCCCGACCTCGTAGCTGTGCCACCGCATCCATAGCCTGATACACCCCCGCGGCTCCGCCGGGGAATCCACGCGCTTTCATACCGCCCATCGTGGCGCAGGGAATTTTTCCAGTTAAGCTTATCGCGCCGTCCGCGGCGAGTTTCCATCCCTTGCCTTTGATCGCGAACCCAACCGCTTCGAGTTGCAACGCGGCATAGATGCTGAACGTGTCGTGATATTCGAACAGGTCAATATCATCGAGCACCGAGCCGACTTGTTTCATCGCCTTGCCCGCAGAGATTTGTGCGGTGTCGAAGTACAGCATGTCTTTTCTGTCGTGCAATGCCAGCGTATCCGAAGCAGCGGCAGAACCAGCGATCTTCACCAGCGGGTGTGCAAAATTGCCGGGTAGTAATTCCCGACGGGTCAACACAACCGCCGCTGCGCCGTCCGCGTTGGGAGCCATGTCGAACATGTTGAGCGGGTCGCTGACCATTTCGGCTTTGGCGTATGTTTCGGGTTTGATCGCTTTACGGAACATCGCATTTTTATTTGCGACTCCGTTTGCGTGGGCGGTGAGCGCGAATCCAGCAAATCCATTTTCGGGGACATCATACTCATGGAGATAGCGCTTCATGAGCAGGGCGGCTTGCGCGCTGGGAGTCATCCCTTGCACGGACTCAAAGTCGGAATCGCCCGTTGTTGCAAGTGCCGCGTCCACATCTGCGCCAACTTTATCCGTGAACTTCTCCACGCCGACGACGAGCGCTACGTCCACCATGCCGCTGGCAACGGCAAGATAACCCTGTCGCAATGCCGCTCCTCCCGATGCGCCCGCGGCTTCAAGGGTGACAGCTTCAATGCCGAGCAAGCCTGCATAATCCGCGAGCAGCACACCAAGGTGCGCCTGATTGGAAAGATTTGGCGCGAGCATGTTGCCGACGAATAACGCTTGCGCCTTGAGTCCACCCGAATCCTTGACGGCATCTTGAATTGCCATAAAGGCGAGCTCGCGTAAACCAATTTCCCAGTGCTCGCCGACTGCTGTTTGTCCGATTCCTGCGATGATGACTTCTGTCATTTTCTCTCGGTTGACAAATGTCTTTTATTTTTACGTTCAAATAACCTCAATGGATGCACGACTTTTGAAGTTTGAAGATTGAGTCGATTCAAGATACCTGTTTTGATAGGACGTTTTTCGTCCCAAAATATCATTGAGGAAAAGAAGTCTTGTACATTTTCGGAAAGCAATGTGTATAAAATCTTTCGAGCCTCTTGTTCTGTATCGAAACTGAGGAAATAAACTGTGTCATCGAAGACCACAGCTTTGTCATTTAGCTCTCCAACAAGTCGAAAGTCCAACGATTTATAGAGCCCACAAATTGCGACTTTATAAGGTGAGAATGTGTATGCGCCAACACCAAAAATGGAAAATCGTGGATTGTCTTGGTAAATTCTGCTCCTGCGATTGTCCAATTGCTCAGCGTGCTTTTCCAAGTATCTCCACGTTTTTGGGGCGAGATGTTTAATTGTGTTTGTAGGTTCTCCAACAGTTTTTTGTGGAACGATCACATAGCGATTTGTTGACCCGATTCGATTGTTGGCAATATCAGAACCCTTTAACAACGGATAGATGTAAGCAGGTTCAATTTCCACAACTTCACCCAAGCCATTTACAAGTACTCCATTCTGCTTTCTTAATTCCATCACCTCCGAACAATCATGCTTTATTCCAGAGCGCCATCTTAGTTCACTGTTGCCGTACAAGTTACCATATTTCTCAAAAGTATCCAAATCTCGAATGGTCATCCCATGTCGGTGCCCGACACGCTGAGGTTTTTTCGCCTCAAGGCTTTCGTAAGCATCGTAATCATAGTTATGTGCATCTTCTCGGAACTCGCAAAACAATAAGCAGGCTTCCACTGATGCGTCAAAATGTTTTTTTGCATCAATGCTGTAGATTGCGGAATGAAAAACACTAGCTTTTTGTGTGTGAAGGTGATGCAGGATTTTTCTGGCAACGGAAGTTTTACACAACATCGCCAAAACCCCATTTTGTTTTTGGAACCAATCACCAACTTGAATTAACATCCATTCCGAGATGTCAAAATTGCTTTTGCCCGTGATGGCGTCGAAACCGTTATGGTTTTGAAAATTGAGTTTTTCAGGCAGGTTTGCCCCGCCAATCATTCCTTGTTGTGAATTTGTCACCCAAGGGAAATTTCCAATAACAAGGATCGAACCATCAAGGCCTTCAAGTAAATCCTTCCATTTGAAATTGAAGAAATTTCCCTGATAAAGAGTAATTCGCTTGTCGTTTTGCAAAGTGGATATTCGTCTTTTTATTTGGTCCAAATAGTTTTTATTGACCTCAACGCCAATAATTTTCCTTGCATTTGGAAATGTATGAGCAGATGCTTCGACAAAAGCGCCGACCCCACAAGTTGGTTCAATAATTGTATCTGGCGAGACGCCAAGTTCCCTTAGTTTCTGACAAACGAGATTCGCTAGTTCCAGCGGAGTTTGAAAATCGCCGAATTCGATTTTGGTCTGACGAGCTGAACTGTTCATCACTTTGCTCGGTAAATTGCAAGAACGCCCTGTTCCGACCCCGCGCGTTCGATAACACGACTATATTGCAACCGCCATTGCAGAGCGTTTGATATAGTCAGAAAACCCTGTACAGGAGGGTTGTTAAAAATCTCATCTGCAAGTTTGTTTAGCTCGATTTCATCTGTTGGCAGGTTTCTATCGTGCAAGAAAGCTATGATATCATCCCTGTTGCCTTCATTGGCAAGAATCTGGCGAATACCGCTCGTAGTCTGAAAATCTGCGGTTCTCTCAGCTTCGACAAATATTGTGTGAAGAATGTTGAGGGTTGCTGTTTTCTTCTTGTTGTCGTCAATCTTATCGTAAACAAAAATCAGCAACGAGTGACCTAATCCATATATCTTTTGCCGCGCAGACTTGAAGGGACAGGATGATTGTGGTTGACGGATGCTAGTCACTTTCATGTCCACTAGCAGTTCAGGAAAGTCTATTCCGCTAGCTGAACTGCCCTCCACAAAGGCGTAACGACTTTTCAAATAATCTCTGAATTTGTGTTCGAGATATGTACCTACCGCTTTTCCATCCGTAACGCCATGCAAAGCCTTTTCAGGTGATTTGGATTGAGATACGGAAAATAGACTTGCCTCTTTGAAGAGGGATTTGATGGTTAATGTTCGCATGATGAACTCGGATGCAACGATTTTACTTCATTTGAAGTTTGCCCCTGAAACGAACGTATGTTGCGTAATCAATCTCTGTCCTTCGTTTGACATAATCCTGCGTCTTGGTCGCGAGACTTGCGCGGAGCGGAGCGGCGTCAGTGACGGTGATGTCGAAGGCGTCGGAACCAGCCCCACTTCCGAACGAGACGACGAGGATCCGATCTCCAGGCTGGGCGATGTCGAGAGTCGCCGTGAGTCCGATCATCGCCGCGCCCGCGTACGTATTCCCGATCACAGGGACTAAGAGCCCAGGTTCGATCTGTTCCATCGAGAAGCCGAGTCCCGATGCGACGCGTTGCGGGAACTTCGTGTTGGGCTGGTGGAAGATCGCCCACTTGTAATCTTTGGCGGTGGTGCCCGAGGCTTCCATCAAATGCGTGGCGGCTTCGCTGACGTGTTTGAAGTAGGCGGGTTCGCCCGTGAAGCGCATGCCGTGTTCGGGATACTTCGCATCGGAGCGCCGCCAGAAATCGGGCGTGTCGGTGACGTAGGAATATGAGGCGTTGATGACCGCCAGCGATTCTTCGGCGGGACCGACGATATACGCGCCGCCGCCCGCGCCTGCGGTGTACTCGAGCGCATCGCCCGGTTTGCCTTGGGCGGTGTCCATACCGATCGCCATGGCGTAATGTCCCATGCCCGAGCCGACCAAACCCATCGCGGCGACGAGCGCTTCGGTGCCCGCTTTGCAGGCGAATTCCCAATCGGCGGCTTGTGTGTTAGGGACTGCGCCAATCGCCTCAGCGACCAGGGTGGAGGTTGGTTTCACCGCATAAGGGTGGGACTCAGACCCAACCCAGACCGCCCGCAATTCGGTCGGGTCAATTTGGGCGCGTTTCATCGCGTTGCGCGCGGCTTCAATGGACATGGTGATGACGTCTTCGTCAAGCCCAGGGACGGCTTTCTCCTTGATGGGGAGTCCGCCTTTGCCGCCTGTCCATACGCGCGCGACTTCTTTCGCGGGCAGACGATAGCGCGGCACGTACGCGCCGTAGCCAACAATGCCAACAGGCTTGGCGGGTTTGAGGAGGGTAGGGGAGTGGGTGTGAGGGGTTGTCATTTAGAACCTTCTATAAATTATTGGCAGGCAATTGATTTCAGGCTTTCGTCTAACCTTCTTGCATGGTTAACGATGAAATCAAAACCATATTGTTTATCAAAACAAGATGCATATATTTCAATAACACCTATTGCTGTACACCGAGTAAACACTACATTAGTTGTGCAACTCCCAGTACCGAAAATAGAAGTGCGAGTTTGGCGTTGGTCGCCAATATCATTAACTTCATACGGGATTATTCCTTCTTGTGATTCTACCTGACTGTAAATCGAGTACATTTCACTTTGTTCGCTACTTGATGCAAACAAAAAAACACTTACGCTTCCGATCTGAGAACCATCTGATGCTAATATTTCTTGTTCTTTGGCTCGAGCAGATTTGTAATAGTAAGATTCGATACCAATAATTTCACCCTCTATAAAATCATGGGGTAAATCGCCTTCTTGGATGAGAACGGGAGCGATGTCAACATACCCAAGTCTCCAATATAGATACTTCTCACGAATAAAAGGTATCACTACACAAATGAATAAAATTAGACCTGTTCCTATGCTGATGCCAAGAACCCATTTGTTTTTGAAGTTCATGCTAAATACTCACATACCAAAACTTTGACGTCAAACCTGCCTGCTCGAAAATTTTCGGTGCGGACTACACCTGCCCTGGCGGGCGGTGCCAGGGAAGTCCTGCCTCAGCGCGTGGAAGCCCTGCGGGCTGATGAGCGAGTCGGCTCAAAGCCGACTTCCATGAACTGAGGGAGGGATTTATCCCGACGATGCCAACAGGCTTGGCGGGTTTGAGGAGGGTAGGGGAATGGGTGTGAGGGGTTGTCATTTAGTTTTCCTCATTCATATTTGAGTTTTGTCTTCCACAGAAATCCATTAAGGACCGAATTTGTAGATGTCGTATCCATAATCCTGGGAACCAATTCTGGTGATAAACTCCGTATTCTCACTGAGGAATTCGGCATCGTAGATGTTGCTAAACCTACTATACCATCCAACAACGACGTAATCCGGGCGGACTCCGTCGAAGTATTCTTTACCGAGCGAATAATTGACCGGTGCATTTCGAAAATTCGAAGCATGTGTGAAAACGAGCATGGACTGATCGGGATAGTGATAGATATGGTCAGTGAGTATTCCTAGTTCCCGCTCCCACGTTTCGATGACCGCATCTTGTTCGATATTCTCGTTGAGAAAAGCCACCATCGAGTATGGATCGGCATATTCCATCGGCTTTCGGATATCCCCGCTCGGCGTGCCGACCGTATCCAATACGTCCATGCGCACAAGCGATTGAAATTGATATGCACAGAACAGCAAGAAGGCGCTGACCGCAATAACATTACCGGCTAATAACATACCCACAGTCCCATCTGGGGCTTTCTTCCAAGCAATCCAGCCATGAGCAATCTCGTGCACGAGGTCGGACGCGAGTTTTCCGGCGAACATGGAAAGGATCGTCCCCGGCACGATGAAGTAGGTCTGCCACGGGATGGTCCAGAATACAAAGAAGCCGATCCAGAGCAATTGAATGATGAACAGAAAACACGTTACTGGATTTTGATCCTTCTTTACGAAGGACAGGTAGAAAATATAAACCGCTGAGAATATCCCCCAATACATGAACAAATAGCCCGAACCGGAGCCAAAAATGAACTGCAATGCCTCTACCGTGGTAGAGATACTAAACCCGGTGGTTGTGGCGGCCAGGTCACTGAACTTTTGAGCATTCTCGGCGTAGAGATCTGCTCCAAAGTACCAGATCTGCCATGCGGTCCAGGCGAAAAACCAAATCGCGCTGGTCAAGATAATGATTCCAATGGGCCGGACCATCCCCCGCCGAAAATAGAAATAGTCCAAGACAGCCAGAAGGATGGCGGCGGCGATCACCATGACGAAATACTGGGTTTTGGTGATCATTGTTGCCCCGAACAAGCATCCTACAAGTATCGATTTCCAGATACTGCTAGTCCTTTGACTTTTTGCCCATGTGTAGCAGGCGGCAAGGAAAAAGCTCAGCGCGGGGATGTCTCCCGAAACGAATCGTCCGTGAATCAAAAAGCCCACCGCGGGCGAGCCTGGCATGATGAATATCGAGAGCAGCGCCGCTCTTTTGCCAAACAACTCTGCCGTGCAGTGATAAAGGAACCACAGCGCCAGTAGAGAATATATCCCTGCGATCACGCGCCCTTGGAGGAGACCCACTCCGAATAGTTTGAATACCGCCGCAATCGACAGCATGACCGTGGGTCCCGCGCTTTGGATCGGACCGAAGGTCTGGTTGCCCCCGTAATTTCTGGATTCATAGACGCCGTCCTCGACCAGCGTCATGGGGACGGATAGCATGGATGCCTCATCGTGCCAGGTGCGCGGGTTGATATCCAAGTTGTAAAAAATGAGAAAGGGCGAAACTAGGACGAGCACAATTTGGAAGAACTTTTCCCAGTTGATCCTCATCAAGAGGGCAATGAGGGGTTGCAAGAACCTATTAACAGAGTTCATAGCGTTTTCCATGCGGACGCATCTCCCTTTTTACTGACATGGTCATGACATCTTCATCCAGCCCAGGGACGGCTTTCTCCTTGATGGGGAGCCCGCCTTTGCCGCCTGTCCATACGCGCGCGACTTCCCTGGCGGGCAGACGATAGCGCGGCACGTACGCGCCATAGCCAATGATGCCAACAGGCTTGACGGGTTTGAGTAATGTGGGGGAGTGGGTTTGAGGGGTTGTCATGTAAGTCTTTCCTTCAATTTTCTGGAGTAAAACTTTTTTTGTACCCAGCGCTAACTTCGTTTTTGAATCTACCTTCAGGTAAAGCATCCAAAATGGAAATCGCCATCTCACAGGCGGTATTACATGCCCATTTTGCTACTTCCTGTGTGTTGATTGCTTCTATCCAGTTGCCTGGATTGTTATCGTCTGGTAGTAAGTTTTTAGGTAAACAAGATACGAGTTTCAACGATTCTTTATCAGCCAAATCGTCAACTGACATAAATTCGGTTTCATTCTGAGGCTTGAGATGCATTATTTGATCGCGGAGTTTGAGTAAGCATGAGAAATCTTGATATGGCGCTTTACCTTTGTCATAGGGTTTCCCAGTCAGGGTAGCTCGACCCAGTTGAAATTTCAATCTTGTTGAACCCCGAGATTCCTCAATCTCATTTAATAAGTTTGCAAATGATTGAATGGACTCTGGAGATTCCGAATATCTTCGGAGCGTTGCTTCGGTCAACTCGTTTATAAATGCTTCGAGAGAAGCTGCCGAGAATACAATTGCGACTAACGCTTGATATTTAGCTGGATGATCAGATGTCTCTTTAAGATACTTTCGATACGCATTCCGAGCAAGGGCGATGTGATATCCAGATAAATATAATTTTGCAATGCTTGAATTCATTGTTATTCCTTCGCATATTTCTAGTTCTTGGCATAGAGTATTTTGCGAATATCATTCAGTAATGTTAACCTCATTTGTATACTGATCGTCTCGCTGAGTGCTGAGTAGAAGTAACTTTTATATCAATTTCAACTTGATGGTTTCCAACATACTATTCTGTTCTCTCCATATGTCATGGCTTTCTATTATCCAATTGGGTGTGTCATCGTCGCCTGGAAATGGAATTGTTGAAATAAATCTACCTGTTATCAAGTCACAAATATGAAAATCCATAACCCCTACAACGGCAAAGTAATTATTTTCTCCTGAAAATATTATTTGTCCAATGTCATATTCTCTAAATTTGAACAGATGAAGCAGTTCACCGTTGAGGGCATTCCAAATCAGTACAGACTGAGAACGCATTCCGGTCGGTCCCCAAGAAACTAGATATTGAGAATTGCTGGAAAACGCTATCCCTTCAACATAACGACCGATACCACCTTCATGGCCCGTCAATTTGTGTTTAATGGATTTCGTGCTCAAATCCCATACGAATACTGAAATTTGCGGTAGTGATTCTGAGTATTCAATGCATTCATCCTTGGACATTTTGGATAATATATTGCCTTTTAGACCCATTGTTGAGTGCCCTGCAGTTGCCAGCAAAGTTTCATTTTTAGAAGAAGCGATTGCGGTTATTCGGTCATAATAATACTTGTGATTATCATAGATTGCCCAGGCCCCTTCGTCGGCAAATTCTTCCTTCGAGATTTCGGATTTATTAATTAATTCGTAGGTTTTACCTGTTGCAAGTTCTAATACGGTTATTCTCTGATCGTTTGTAACATATACAATGAATCTGTCATTTGAAGAAAAGACCACTTTTGTAAGCGGCAGTTCAACCTTGATTGAGTGAATCTGGTGTAAATTTGATGTTTCGTATACATCTACCGTTCTGTTGCGCGCCACAACAGCATATTTCTGATCAGTAGAAAGGTCTATATCTAGAACTGTCTTTTCGGTCTCTGATTTGTTCTTTTTATCCATCGTGTTCCTGTCTTATAGTCTCGTTATTCAATATCCTTATCTTTCTGCTGCCAAAACTTTGATGTCAAACCTGCTTGCTGGAAAGACCTGACAGGTCTTCGCGAGAGGCTGGCTGATTAAGACCTGAGTCCCACGCATGGGTTATGGTTTGTCATGGCGCGGATGAGACCTGTCAGGTCTGCGAGTTTACATGCCAGAACTTCGATGTCAATCCTGCCTGCCCGAAAATCTCTGCAACCTGTTCGATGCTTCGTCCATGATACTCCAGGGAAAGGTGTTCTCCCTCACCCTAGCCCTCTCCCGCAGGGAGAGGGGACAGACGCGCAACAATCAGACTTCCGAAGTCTCTAAGATTTCGGAAGTCTTTGCCCATTACTTGCTGACTTTCTTGCTGGCATTCATAATCGTCATCCCCACGACTTCCTCGCCTTCGTAACGAACAAGCACATCGTTGTCCAGTAATTCAGAATCGTCGGCGCGGTTTGGTTTTTTGAAATTTAGATATAGAACATCGGCTTCTTCATCGTAAGAAAACCAGATGTTCTTCTGATGGAGTTGTAGCACCTGAGGCACAACAGTCAATACGTGGTCAAGATTTACCGTTGCCATATTTTCTTTCTCCTTTCGAGCGATTTCACCACTTGCGCGGCATATCCCCTTTTTTGATTTCCTCCCTTGCCCTCGCAAGTGTTTTGAGCCACATTTCCAGAGTCTCTGGTCCAATGCGGGCGGCTTGTTCGGCAACCTCTTCAATATCAACTTGATGATTACTAAAGCGGCGCAGGCAGAAATACAAGATGGCAAAAATATCGTCAGGATGTTTGTTTGATCTGCCTTCGTTCCAAGCCTGTAATTTTCCAATGATGATGTCTGTTGGTTGTGCAACCCATGCTTCAAACGGCTCGTTGTTTTCGTCGGTGAATGTCTCGCGTATGCGGCGATTAAATGCGAGTTGATAATCGGGTTCGCGTTTCAAAGGAACGAGGTCTGCTTTTATCCCTTCGCTTGAGTCTATGA
>Ga0187893_10001433_pt1 | contig 57291 bp, 44 predicted proteins | sample MA1701074metaG_FD_139574 | JGI IMG/M metagenome (GOLD analysis project Ga0187893, IMG submission 139574) | White microbial mat communities from a basaltic lava cave in the Kipuka Kanohina Cave System on the Island of Hawaii, USA - MA170107-4 metaG ...
CTGACGCGACGTGGTATCTTTCGCCTGTAACAACCCGGCCTTGAAAGACCGGGCTAAATTCAGCGTGCCGCTACGCGGCAGAAATGCTCCTGGCTTTCTTTGCAGTCTAAGGAAACATGAGCCTAGATGTTTTGTGGTGGTGGGGAGACCCCGACTCCTATGGCCGTCGTCCCGGTTTACTGACGGCTATCTGGCATGCTTTCCTGATCTTCATCATCTTCAATGCGACGGTCGTTTTCAAGACGGGCCTTCTGCGATGGCTCGGCGTAGGATTATGTCTGGCGGTTGGTCTGGTGTGGCTCGTCAGTTTCAGAAGCAGATTGCAGAGCAGGTCGGATCAAATACTGAAGGTGTGATAAAGGACAGAAGTTATGGATTCATCGAACACTGAAGCGAGCCGTCTGGCGATACTTCCCGCGCGCTTACCTTTTTACTATGGCTGGGTGAATCTCACCATAGCGGCGCTGGCGATGGTCGGGACGCTCCCCGGCAGGACTCAGGGCTTGGGCCTTATCACCGAGCCGTTGATTCGGGATTTACGGATCGATCATGTTCTGTTCGCTCAGATCAATCTTTGGGCCACGCTCATCGGCTCGCTTTTTTGCCTCGGCGTCGGACGAATGGTCGACAGGTTCGGCAGTCGGGCGATGCTCGCCGTCACGTCGCTTGCGCTCGGCGCGGTTGTGTTGCTGATGAGCGGAGTCAGTGGAGTGTTGATGCTTGCCGTGCTGATCACGCTCACGCGCGGGTTGGGGCAGAGCGCGCTTTCGGTAATCAGCCTGACGATAGTCGGTCAATGGTTCGTCCGCAGGCTCAACCTTGCGATGGCTGTCTACACGGTACTTTTGAGCATAGGTTTTATGGTGGTGTTTCCCGTAGTGGGAGCAATGGTGATAAGCGGTGGCTGGCGAACGGCGTGGGTCGCAATCGGCGGCGCGCTACTGCTCGTACTCGTTCCTGCGGGATTGTTGCTTGTGCGACGGACGCCTGAGGCGTGCGGCGTCTCGCTCGACGGCGAGAAGCGAGCGGAGGGTGAATCTGATCTGGATAGAATCGGCTACACGCTGCGGCAGGCTGTATCGACGGCGGCATTCTGGGTCTTCGGTTTATCGAGCGCGGTCTACGGTTTGATCGCGTCGGGCATCGCGCTTTTCAACGAATCAGTTCTGGCCGAGAGAGGTTTCGACGCTTCGGTTTATCATCGCAGTCTGGTTATAACAGCGTTGACGGCGCTCGCGGGAAATTTTTTGGGCGGGTGGCTGGCGACGAAGTGGTCGATGAAGCGGCTGATGGCGCTGGCGATGTGGCTTCTTGCCGCTTCGCTCGTGGCGTTGCCTCACATCACCACTGAAGCGCATGTCGCGATGTACGCGCTGGTGATGGGGCTGGCGGGCGGTTTCGTGATAGTGATTTTTTTCTCATTCTGGAGCCGCACCTTCGGACGCGCTCATCTGGGCAGAATTCAGGGAGCGGCGCAGACGCTCACAGTGCTTGCGTCAGCAGTAGGGCCGCTCTTGCTTGCGGAATGCGTAGCGCGGACAGGCTCGTACAGAGCGATGTTTTATCTGCTGGCTTTGGTCGTAGGGGCGTTGGGCTTGAGCGCGTGGCTGGTTCGTGTCCCGAACAATGTGATATCGAATTCGACTATCGAACACCGATAAGATGGATAGAGAAAAACCTGATAAAACTTCCGGTTCTTTTCTATCTGCACTCATCGATGTTCATCTTTGGCTTCAATTCTTCTACTCGCTTTCGAAAAACCGGATGGCCCCACAAACCTGCTCTTATTTCCGCTTCGATGAAGATTTCACCAGTTGACTAAGCCGACGTTGATCGATAAGCTGTGGCTGTCAAAATTACGAATAGCCCCGATCCCGACGGCGATGATGAGCGATCCTTCTTCAGATGTCACGCAACTCCTGCTCGATTGGAGCAACGGCGATAAGACTGCGCTCGAGCGATTGATGCCTATCGTCTATGACGAATTGCGCCGACTCGCTGCCCATTACCTCAATCGAGAACGCGCCGATCACACGCTTCAACCGACTGCGCTCGTCCACGAAGCCTATATGCAAATGGTCGATGAAAGCCGCGTCGACTGGCACTCGCGCGCTCACTTCTTCGGCGCAGCCGCCCGATTGATGCGTCGCATACTCGTCGATCACGCCCGCGCTCGTCAGGCTGCAAAACGTGGCCGGGGATTGAAGGTCTCTCTCTCAGAAGGACTCGCCCAATCAGCGCCGCCTAACCTCGACCTTATCGCGCTCGACGACGCGCTAAACGAACTCGCAACACTCGACCCACAGCAGGGTCAGGTTGTCGAAATGAGATTCTTCGGCGGTCTCTCGATTGAAGAAACAGCCGACGTGCTGGGCATATCGCCCGCCACCGTCAAACGCGACTGGACTACGGCCAAAGCATGGCTCCGTCGGCGGATGCTCGTGGGTGATGGGGGATAGGTGATGGGGAATGGGAGTGTGGGGGTGAAAAGGTGGAAGGGTGAGGGAGAACAGCAGGTATATGCACATTCTGACTTCTGACTCCTGACTCCTGTCTTCTGTCTTTCAATGACTTCTGAGCGATGGCAAAAAATCAAAGCCCTGCTCGACCGCGCGCTCGAACTCGATGAGGCGGCGCGACGGGCGTTGCTCGACCGCGAGTGCGCTGACGACGCTGAGATTCGAAGCGAAGTCGAATCGCTCATCGCCTCTTACGAAGAAGATAAAAGTTTTTTGGAATCCCCCGCGTTTGAAGGCGCTGCGGCTGCGATCAGCAATGACGGGATCGCGTCTTTGTCAGGGCGGATGGTCGGGCCTTACAAACTCATTCGCGAAATAGGACACGGCGGGATGGGAACTGTGTGTCTGGCTGTGCGGGCCGATGATGAGTACAAAAAGCGAGTGGCCATCAAACTCGTGCGACGCGGCATGGACACCGAGCAGATTCTCAGCCGCTTTCGCCACGAACGCCAGATACTCGCCTCCCTCGATCATCCGAATATCGCGCGCCTGCTCGACGGCGGCACGACTTCGGACGGCCTGCCTTACTTCGTGATGGATTACATCGAAGGCCAGCCAATCGATGAGTACTGCGACGCGCATCGCCTTACGACTCAGGAACGATTGAATCTGTTTCGCGCGGTCTGTTCCGCCGTGCATTATGCTCATCAGAATCTCGTCGTTCATCGCGACCTCAAGCCCGGAAATATTCTGGTCACTCCCGATGGCACGCCGAAACTTCTGGACTTCGGAATAGCGAAACTGCTCAAGCCTGAGATGTACGCGCAGACCATCGCGCCTACAGTCACGACCGTTCGCCCGATGACGCCCGATTATGCAAGCCCCGAACAGGTGCGCGGCCAGCCCATCACCACCGCAAGCGATATCTATTCTCTCGGAGTTCTGCTTTATGAATTGCTCACGGGCCATCGCCCTTATCGCATCCGTAGCTCACGCGCAGAAGATATGGAGCGGGCTATCTGTGAGCAGGAGCCTGAAAAACCAAGCGCGGCGGTGAGTCGCGCGGCTGAAGCACGGACGAATTCTTCTCGCGCGTCGTCGACCGCAAGCCCGACGCGCGATGGCGGGCCTGAGAAGTTGAAGAAGAAACTCGTGGGCGATCTCGACAACATAGTTCTGATGGCTATGCGCAAAGAGCCTCAAAGAAGATACGCATCAGCCGACGAACTATCCGAAGACCTGCGCCGCCACCTCGAAGGCTTGCCCTGTCTTGCGCGCAGGGACACGTTTTCATATCGCGCGGGCAAATTCATTCGTCGTCATCGAGTGGGCGTGGCTGCCGCCGCGCTGCTCATCGTGACGATGATCGCAGGGATAGTTGCCGTCGCATGGCAGGCGCGTGTAGCCAGCCGCCAGCGGGCATTGGCCGAGCGGCGATTCAATGATGTGCGCGAGCTTGCCAACTCGTTTATGTTCGATATTCACGACGAAATAGCGAAACTCCCCGGCTCGACTCCTGCGCGCCAGATTTTGGTCGAGCGCGCTCTGCGCTACCTTGATCGATTGGCCGAAGATTCAGCAAATGACCATTCGCTTCAACAGGAGCTTGCGACGGCTTACGATAAACTCGGCGACGTTCAGGGCGAATCGGGATTTGCAAATCTCGGCGATACGGCGGGCGCGCTGGAAAGCTATCTCAAGGCGAAGTCGTTGCGCGAAGCCTTGTATCAGGCTAATCCCGATGATGCGGGCATTCGCCGCGAACTGGCCGAAGCCGTCATCGCCATAGGCAACATGCAGAATTTGACGGGCGATAACGCTGCCGCGCTCGAATCATTTCGTCGCGCCTTGCCGCTCTTCGAATCGCTCGCAGCCGAAGACCCTAAGGACGTGAAAGCCGCTCTCAACGTGTCGCTCTGCATGAATAAAATCGCCGACCGGCTGGCCTTCGGCGGCGATCCGGCCTCGGCTCTTGAAAACTATCGAAAGGTGCTCGATCTCAACGAAGAGTTGTATGCTGCCGATCCCGACAACGCTCAGGTGCGTCGCGCGCTGTGGTACTCACTGATAAAAAACGGCGATACGCTCGGCAACCCGACCGCTCCGAACGTGGGCGACAGGGGAGGCGCGATTGAGACATATCGCCGCGCGCTTGCGTTGTATGAGCCAGTGGCGTCTGATCCGACGAATGCGAAAGCGCGGCGCGATCTTCTGATCAATTACAACCGACTGGGCGCTACGCTCGAAGGGGCGGGCAAACTCGCGGAAGCTCTTTCGTGTTATCGCAAAGGCGGAGCGATCACTAAGGAACTGGCCGATGCCGACCCGAAAAACGCCGAGGCGCAACGCGATCTTTCGATCAGTTATGAGGCGATGACTCATATCCTGTACAAGCTCGGAGACTTGAAAGGCGCGTTGGAGAACTGTCGGCAGATGCTCGCGATTCGCGAAAAATTATCCGCGGCTGATCCGGCAAGCTCTCAGGCGCGACGAGACGTTTTTCTCGGACTGATGGCTTTGGGCGGGCTGATGCGCGATGCGGGGAAACTCGATGAAGCGATAGAAACTTTTCGCAAAGCGACGGCGATCATCGAATCGCTCGTCTCTCGCGATCAGTCGAATCTTTATCTGCGACGCGATCAGGCGGAGATGTATTCGGAGATGGGAAAAACTCATAAAGTCGTGGCTGAGAAATCGAATCGAACGGGAGCGTGGCGCGAGGCTCGCGCGTGGTTCGAGCGCAGCCTCGATATCTTGTCTGACCTTCGAAATCAAAATGCGCTCTCCGGCACCGATGCTCTTATGATCGATAGCGCGACCGCAGAGATTGCCCGCTGTGACGCGGCCCTGCCATTTTCAAAGAAATGATGCCTGACCATCAGAATCAGAGCATGGTTTAAAGTCTCCTTTTGCCGCGAAGCGGCGCAAATTTGAACTTCTCCACGCACTCTCAAAAAACAGTGAGCCGTTTCCCGCAGCTTTTCCGCATGTAGGGCTGAACAAGGGCCGTTCAGGGAAACGAAAGGAGGTTTTGCATGATCTACTCATTCGAATCTGCGCTCAGGCGCGAGAAGATCAACAAAGCGAACTGCTCCCGCTATCCCGTTTTGCTTTTGGGCGTTGGCGTCGTCCTCGGCGAATGAAGGACGGCCCCGTGGGCGACGATGCGGATGAATCTCAAAAGACTTCATTCGCATCGCCGCCGTCAAAAGATATCAGGCGCAATAAAAAAATTAAGCCCATTACATCCCGCCTCCCTGCGCTGACGTGACGAAAAACCGCGCTCGCCGCGCTTTTCTCCGCGCTCGACGGAAACCGTCATGCGAAAGCTTACGGAAATCGTTAAGCTTCAGGAAACCGGAATCGAAATTAACACAGGGAGGATAGTGATGCTCAATTTTCGTCGAACGAAATCTCGAAAGAAACCGTCTTCAGATTCGCTTTCAGGCATGACTCGCCGCCAGTTCGCTCAACTCCTTACAGGGCTTGGAGCGATGGCCCTCGTCGAACCGCACACGATTGCTCGCGCACTCACAACGGACAAACGCCGACTTAGCTGGCTTGCATCCCGCAATCCGAGCGCCGAGGGCGCGTGGCCGCTTACCCGTATAGAAGGCCGCATTCCTAAAGACCTCTTCGGCACGCTCTACAGAACCGCGCCCGGTCAGAAAGAAAATCACGGGGTCACGCTTCGACATCTCTTCGATGGCGATGCCTTCCTATCGGGCTACAGTTTTCGCGACGGCAAAGCTCATCTGCGGGCGCGCTACCTCGACCTGCCTGAACGCGCGGAAGAACTCAAAGCCGGACGAATGCTCTATCAGGAATTCGGAACTGCCCCTCCCCCTCTGCCCGACGGAAAGCGACCCAATCCGAACGGCAAGAATCAACCGAGCGTCAACATCATCGAATGGGATGATCGATTGCTCGGTCTTTCAGAAGGCGGACATCCAACGGCAATCGATCCGGTCACGCTCGCTTATCAAAGCCGCTGGGATTTTCATGGCACCCTGCCTCAGAATATGCCTTTCACCGCGCATCCGAAATTCGATCCCGCGACGGGCGAAGGCTACGGCTACGGCGTCAGAAGAGGCCCCGGCCTGCCGCTGACGGTTTATCGAATGAACCGCGACGGCAAACTCACTCAACTCTACGCGCTCCCTCAAACCGAGTATCCGATCATTCACGACATGCTTTTGTCGAAAGAGCATATAATCTTCGTCATCCCGCCAGTCCACGCCGATATCCGCCGATTCGGCCCAGGCACGACCGCTGCTGAAACTCTGCGATACATGGAAAAAGAACCGACTCGCTTCGTCGTTCTGCGTCGCGATGGCAAAGGCGATCCTGTGACTATCAATCAGCCGCCCGGTTTCGTATTCCATCACGCCAATGCTTTCGAGCGCGACGGCAAGCTAGTCATCGATTCTATGCTGACGAAAGACGCTTCAGTCCTGGACGCGCTTTTTTCATGGTCGAAGGATCAGTTACCCGCGTGGTCGCCCGCTTCACTCACGCGGCTGACGCTCGACTTGACGAAGGGCGCGGTCGAAAGCCGAAAAGAGATAGCTGTGTCTCAGGAGTTTCCCCGTTTCGACTTTCGCCGCACGGGACAGGACGCGCGCTTCCTTTACACGCTCGAATCTCCGCAATCGGGCGACACGCTGGCTTTCGATGCGCTCATTCGCCACGATCTTCATCGAGGGACGAGCAAGCGAATTGCGGCGGAGAAGGGAAGGACGCTCGGCGAGCCGGTCTTCGTCGCGCATCCGGGACGTGATCAGGAAGACCGCGGCTGGATTCTCTTTCAAGGGTATGACGGAAGCAGGGATGAAAATTACCTTGAAATAAGAGACGCCGGAACTCTGGATTTCGTCGCGCGAGTATGGACCGGGCAGCATTTCCCGCTCGGTTTTCACGGCAACTTCTCGACCACGAGCTTCGTATCGGTGTAGGCTGAAAGGGCAATGGCTCGCGATCATTAGTTGGGCCATTGCCGCTCGTTTTTTGCGACGCGATTCTCAGTTGATCCTGTATCGATGACAGACACGCACCTCGTCATTCAGACTTTGGGATTCGCCACCGGGGCGATACTCTTCGGCCTGCTCATCGCGCTCGCTCGCAAGGCTGAACGACTGGCAGGACGCAAAAGCTTCGGGCCGGAAAGCGCCGCGCTCGGACTCTGGTGGAATCTCGGCAAGCTGATTCAATACGTCGGATTACTTGCTGGCATCAGTGAAAATTCGTTGCAAACGGCCAACGCCGCGGCCTACAGCGCGCTCGCCGTCCTGCCGACGCTACTGCTTCTCGCAAACCTGACCCGCTGCGAGCCTCAACGCCGCAAACAACTCTGGCGCACGCTTCCCTTTATCTCGGCTGCTCTGGCGACCGCTCTTGTTTTTGGTTTCGCGGCTTCCGTTTTCACAAGCCTGCCCGTCACTTTGTCGCGGTTGATGGAGCTTACAGCTTACAACCTGATGCTTCACCTCGCGGCAGTGGGGTTTCTATTTCGAGGCGCGAAACGAACGCCGATGCCCTTTGCGCGAATTGAATTGTTTTTGCTCACAGGGCTGGCAGCGATGCTCATAATTCTTATAAACGTGGCGTCGGGCGGATCAGGGAGGGCCGCGCTCATCATACTCGCGCAGCAATCGAGCATACCCATCGCTCTCACCTATTTCGCCTCGCTTTCCCGTTTCAGATTCGCCGACGTTTTCATCAAACGCAGTTTCGTCATTCTCGCGGCTATCCTGATAGCGATACTGTATTCACTGCTCGTGGTCGAACCAACTGTGAGCGCGGTCAGAACATCGTCAGGCTTTCCATTCGCGGCTTCCCTCGTCGCTACCACCGCGATGTGGGTGGCAATGTTGATGCTCTTTCCATCCATAAGACAGTTTATAGTCAGGGCCACCGACAAATTACTTTTTCGCAGACCTGACTATCGCCGACTGGCGCGGGCCTTCGCGCAGGAGTCTGAAAAGATCGAAGACGAAACGCAACTCTTCGCGCTGATCGAACAGTATGCGCAATCAGCCTTGAACGTCGAACGAGTGCGCGCGCTCGACGGCTCCGTGTTGCAATCGAGTGGGATGGATTCTGATATTCGTTATCTTGATGTTGATGATCCTCTCTCGATTTCTCTCGGAGAGCCGCGCATTGAAATGCTCATACCCGTCAGGGTGAATGGTAAGCCTAAGTATCAATTGGCCGTCTCTGCGGGCAGGAGCGGAAGAAGTTTGTTGAGCGATGAGCTTGCGTTTCTCTCTGCTGTCGCGGAGAGCGCGGGGCGCGCGCTCGAACTTTTGGAATTCGAGCGCGAACGACGCGAGCGTCAATCGCGCGAATCGAGCCTCAAGCGGCTTCTCACCGAAGCCGAGTTGAAAGCGTTGAGAGCGCAGATCAACCCGCATTTTCTGTTCAACACACTCAACACCATCGCGGATTTGATCGCTTCGGAGCCGGAAAAGGCTGAAGCGATGACCGAACAACTGGCCGAAGTTTTTCGATATGTGCTTGCGCGGACGGATCGCGAAATGATACGGGTGAGCGAAGAGATCGATTTCCTGCGAACTTATCTCGCCATCGAGCAGACCCGTTTCGGAGATCGCCTCAAAGTCAGCATAGAAGTCGATCCTGAAATCGCAGGCATACTCATTCCATCGCTCATACTTCAACCCATAGTCGAAAACGCTATCAGGCATGGGCTGTCATCCCGACCCGAAGGCGGAGAGGTTCGCATTCTCGCCCTTAGCGAAACAGGTGATTTGCGGCTCGTGGTCGAGGATGACGGCGCGGGATGGCAAGGCTCTCAGACGACGAACGAAGAGAAGTCGCCTTCACTCAAGCGATCATCTGGCGGCGTCGGATTGCGCAATGTCAAGGAGAGATTGCGCACGATCTATGGCGAAAGAGCGAGCCTGAAGATCGATTCGACAGGAAAAGGCGTCGCGGTCACTATCACAATATCGAAAGATGAAACTCAGAGCTTTAATCAGCGACGACGAGTCGTCGGCCCGGTCTCGATTGCGTAAGCTGTTAGGCGCGCACCCGGAAATAGAAATCATCGGCGAAGCGCGCGACGGATTGCAGACCGTCGAGATGGTCGAAGAGTCGCGCCCCGATCTTTTGTTTCTCGACGTACAGATGCCGGGACTCGACGGATTCGAATCGTTACAGCATCTCGTGCGTGCGACTCTTCCGCTCGTCATATTCACGACCGCTTACGATCAATACGCTCTCGATGCGTTCGAGGCGAACGCCGTCAGCTATCTGCTCAAACCCATAAACCGCGAACGACTCGCTCAGGCCGTAGAGCGCGCGATGAAAATTCACAGGAGCAGCGAGAAGTCTGCTGATGAAGAGTTACGAATCAAACGCGCGTTGTCTGCCGCCGTGCCTTCGATAAATAAAATCATCGCGCGAAGGCGAGACCGATTCGTGCTGCTCAGTCTCGATGAAGTTTTTTTCTTTCACGTCGAAGATGGGCTTGTAAGAGTGAAGACGGAGGCGGAAACTTACTGGACTGATTATCGGCTCAACGACCTCGAAGAGCGACTTCCCGACCCGCCCTATTTTCGCGCGCATCGTTCATACATCGTGAATATGTCGAAGGTCAGAGAGATCGCGCCGCTTGCGGGAAGCGGTTACCTGCTCATCCTGAATGATAGCGACGGGAGCGAGATTCGGGTGAGCGAACGCCAGTCAAAACGTCTCCACCGAATGCTTCAAACCTGAATTCATTCAACTTGCAGTTATCATCGTCCCCGCGCCTTCGTCGGTGAAGACTTCGTAAAGCAGAGCGTTGCGCTTTTGCCCGTTGATTATGTGCGCTTCTTAATCCGCCAGATAGCGTAGAGTGGCTTTCCCTGTGCGGAAAATCTATAATCGCTCTATGAGCAAGCAACCTGTTTCTGTCACTCTCTCGACCGATAACATCATCTGGTTGCGCAAGCAGGCGATGGCGAAGAATCGCAGCCTCAGCAAAGCTCTCGATGACCTGATCCGTGAAGCAAGATCAACGGGCGACGATCACCCGATTCTCTCAGTAGTCGGCACCGTAGAAATCGATCCGTCAGACCCCGATCTGCTCGAAGCCGATTCCTTTGTGCGTTCGCTTTTTAACGCCTCTACGATCAAGCCTCGCACGAAGAAAAAGACCGGGCGGGCAAAGCTCGATTCAAAGAGGTGAAATCGTGGCAGACCGGGCAGCGGTGACTGACACTCATCCTATCCTCTTTCATGCTGCTGGCGGGAGTAAACTCGGCAAACGAGCGGCATCACTCTTCAATGACTGTGAACGCAAGCAGGCCATCATTTATGTTCCGATGGCTGTTGTATGGGAAGTGAGCCTGCTTTCAAGGAGCCGCAGAATAAATCTGAAGCGTTCGGTTCGGGAATTCTTCGATGAACTTTTCAGCAACCCCGCTTATCAACCGCTCGACCTTACAAGCGAGCAGGTCTTTCTTGCCGACGAAAACCGAATCAATGATGATCCGTTCGACGCGCTTATTGGCGCCGCCGCTCTCGCTCTTGAGTTGCCGCTGATAACCCGCGACTCGGACATAACAGATTCCGGTTTGATGAAAGTTATCTGGTGATTCACCCCGTAATCATCGTCCCCGCGCCTTCGTCGGTGAAGACTTCATAGAGCAGAGCATTGCGCTTCTGCCCGTTGATTATGTGCGCGCTTCTCACTCCCCGACGCACAAGCCGAGCGATGGCCGCAATCTTAGGCAGCATCCCTGATGAAACGATTTTCTCACTCACAAGCCGCTCGGCTTCATCCACGGTCAGTCGCGATATTCTCGACTCCGCGTCGTCGCGGTCGCGCAGTATGCCGTCAACGTCCGTCAGCAGTATCAGCTTTTCAGCCTGAAGGTGCGCCGCGATCTCAGACGCAATAGTATCGGCGTTGATGTTATAGACATTTCCATCATCATCCGCGCCGAGCGACGAGACGACCGGAATATAACCGTTATCGAGCAGCAGGCGGAGCAGCCGCACGTTGATGTCTACGATGTCTCCGACGTGACCGAAATCAATGGTCTCGACCTGTCCCGTCTCATGATTGATGACTTGTTGAATCTCTCGCCGCCGCGCGTGAATGATGCTGCCGTCAACTCCCGATAGCCCGACGGTCTCCGCTCCACACCTGCGAAGAGCCGACACTATGTCGATATTGATCTGACCGGCAAAAACCATCTTCGCTATTTCGAGCGTCTCCGTGTCAGTCACGCGCCTGCCGTTTACTATCTTCTGAGTGATGCCCAATCGCTCGGCTATCGAAGAGAGTTGCTTGCCTCCGCCGTGAATGACCGCGATGTGAATGCCCACCTGCTGACACAAGGTCATCTCTTCGGCAAGCGACGCGAGTTGATCCTGATCTTCAGTGACCTTGCCCGACAGCTTGACGACGAATATTTTATTCTTGAACCGCTGAATGTACGGCAACGCCTCGCGCAGCAGATCGAGTCTTTCATTTATCATAGGAGTCTGGAGTCTGGAGTCTGGAGTCTGGAGTCCGACTCTCGACTCCAGACTCCAGACTCCAGACTTTTCTTCAAAGTATCGAAGCGAGAACGGCTTTCTGAACGTGAAGGCGATTTTCCGCTTCGTCAATCGCTATGCTCTGAGGGCTGTCAAGCACGCCGTCCGTCACGACGACGTTGCGTCTTACGGGCAGGCAGTGCATGAAAAATCCGTCATCGGTCGTCTGCATCTTTTCTTCATCAACTATCCAGTGGCGATACCGTTGACGACAAGAGATGTCTTCTTCAGCGCGACCATAAAAATCTTTCCCGCCCCAGCTTTTCGCATAAACTACCCGCGCTCCCGCGATGGCTTCACGCTGATCGCGGCTGATGTGAATGCGCCCGCCGCTCTCAGACGAAGCCGCGCGAATTTCCGCCATAGCTTCTTCTCCGAGGTCGTACTCTTCCGGGCAGGCGATGGTCAAATCCATTCCGAACTGCGCCGCAATAAGCGCGAATGAATTTGGCACCGCCATCGGCAAGGGCTTTGGATGATAGGCCCACGAAAGCACCGCTCTTTGCCCATCAGTCTCGCCGAGTTTTTCGCGAATCGTCATGATGTCAGCCATCGCCTGAAATGGATGATGTCGCGACGATTCGAGATTGAAAACCGGAACATCGCTGTAGCGAGCAAATCCTCGCACTACTGAATCCATCATGTCTTCACTGTAGTCGCGCATCTCAGGAAATGCCCGCACCCCGATAGCCGCAGCATAACGCGACAACACGCGAGCGGCTTCTTTGATGTGCTCGGTTTTGTCAGCATCCATAACCACGCCTTCGCGATGCTCAAGGCTCCACGTGCCTTTGCCAACATCCAACGTGACCGCGTTGCCGCCAAGCTCATGAATTCCTATCTCCATCGAAGCGCGCGTGCGGAGCGACGGATTGAAAAAAACAAGCGCGACTGAGCGGCCCGCAATCGGTTGCGACTTGAAATATCGCGCCTTGATGCTCGCGGCCAAATCGATTATCGCGCTGAGTTCATCGCGCGTGAAATCCGCCGTGCTTAAAAAATCTCTGCCTTTCAAAATCATAGCTTGATCGCTGACAACTCATCTGCGAAGAGATCGATTTCCGTCTTGCGAAGCGTGAGCGGTGGAAGCAACCGCAACACTTTTGGATCATCGGAAAGCCCTGTGATTATTTTTCGCTCAAGAAGCGATTGTTGATAAAGCTTCGCGTCGCTCCCCTTGAATCGAATGCCGACGATGTATCCCATTCCGCCGAATGCTTCGACTGATTCAACAGCTTTGAGTTTTGAAAAAAGATACTCCGCATTCGTGCGAACATTTTCGAGAATATTTTCATCTCGTATCACGTCGATAGTGGCTTCCATCGCGGCGCAGGCTATCATCCCGCCGCCGAACGTAGTTCCCAGATCGCCCGCTTTTATTTCGCCCGATATCGCATCGCTCATCAGCACCGCGCCCATCGGGATGCCGCTGGCGATGGCTTTCGCAAGCGTGACCATATCAGGCACGACGCCATATCGACCTGCGAAGAAATATTCTCCCGTGCGCCCCATTCCCGTTTGCACTTCGTCATAAATGAGCATCGCGCCCGCGCGGTCGCACGCCTGGCGAAGCGCCTGAAAAAATTCAGGCCGAGCCATATGGACTCCGCCCAGCGATTGAATCGGTTCAAGCAGTACTGCCGCCGTCTCTTCATCGATCAGGGCTTCGATCTGATCGATGTCGCCGAACTCGGCTTGCACATGGCCTTCGAGCATCGGACGGACGTTTTGTTTGTACTTCGCCAGCCCCGTTGCGGCGAGCGAGGCCGGAGTGCGGCCATGAAATCCGCCTTCGAATGAAATTATCTTCGTCCTTCCTGTGAGCATACGCGCTATCTTCATTGCGTTTTCATTCGCCTCGGTTCCGCTGTTGACGAAGAAAGTTTTAGTCAAAGGCGCGGGCGCAATCTCGATGAGCTTTCTTGCCGCTCGCGCTCGCGTGTCGCTGTAGACGAGATTCGAATAAAAGATGATTCGTCCGGCCTGCTCGGTTATGGCTTTGACGATGCGCGGGTGAGCGTGTCCCGTGGCGACGACAGCGTGACCGCCGTACAGGTCAAGATACTTTTCGCCCTCGGCGGTATAGACCCATACATCTTCGCCGTGAGTGATGACGAACGGAAATTTTTTATATGTCGGCGTCTGGAAGCGTTCTTCCGTGTCGATCAGGCTTTCGGTTTGTGGCTGCATGTTTTCCCTCCGAAACAGTGGCTTCAAGTGAATGAGCGAGTCGCCCTCTCATTAACACCGCGATTGATCGCGGTGTTAGACAATGCCTCGCTGACAAATAACTGTTTCAACAGTTTTCCTCCCCGCTCTTAGTTGCTGAGAAGGGCATCTGTGCAGGACGAAAACTGTTGAAACAGTTTCGGGTTCCGCTCCGCCTCCATTCACCGCGATCAATCGCGGTGTTAATGAGAAAGCTGCGCTTCTGCTACTTTCAATCTGCTCATTCATGAGCGAACCGCCATAAACACCTGACGACTGACCGCTGACAAAGGACAATCAGGGATTCGTCCCCGGTATTACGAGTCCGGTCTTCTCCTCAATGCCGAACATCAGGTTCATATTCTGAACAGCCTGACCCGCCGCGCCTTTGACCAGATTATCGAGCGCGACGAACACAATCACCGTATCTTCGTGCGCGGCCCAGCCGAGGTCTACGAAGTTCGTACTCTTCACCCAGTTGATATCAGGCGAACCTTCAACGAGTCGGATGAAAAATTCGTCGCCGTAAAATTCTCTCATCAAATCGCCGACCTGATCTGTTGTCATCGACTCACGGGTCGTGATGTAAATCGATCCGAAGATTCCGCGCACGACCGGGATGGAATGAACCTGAAAAACCAGACTGTGCGTTGCGGTCGAACGACTGACTGACCGGAGCAGTTGCTCGACTTCAGGCTGATGCTGATGCGCGAAGGTTTTATATGCATAAAAACTGTTCGCGCGCTTCGGATGATGAGTGTTGGCAGCAGCTTTCGCGCCTGAACCTGACGACCCGGTTTTCATATCGGCGATGATCTTGCCCTCTGCCAGCCCTGACGCAATGAAAGGATAGAGAGCCAATTCGAGCGCGGTCGCAAAGCATCCGGGGTTCGCGATGTGAGTCGCTTCTTTGATCTGAGAGCGATTTACTTCCGTCAATCCGTAGACGAATCTGCGCTGCGCATCCATAGCCATATGCTCACGTCCATAAAACTGTTTGAATAAGTCGGCATCACTCAATCGGAAATCGCCTGACAGATCGATCACGCGAACCCCTGCGGGCAAACGCGGCGCGATTTCCATCGCCTGCCCGTGAGGAAGCGCGAGAAAGACACAATCGAACTCAGCCATCGAAGACGTGTCAGGCATCGCTTCGAATTTCAAATCCGTTATATGCGCGAGATTCGGATGAACCGCATCGACTCGCTTGCCCGCGTGTTCGTTCGCCGAGACGAATTTGATTTCCGCCTGCGGATGAAAAAGCAGCAGGCGGAGCAATTCGCTTCCGCCATAACCTGATCCGCCGAGTATAGCTACCTTGACCACTTCTCAATATTCTCCTTCACGAGATTTGCCAGACGCTCGCCATTGTTGACCGCGTTTGCAGCGGGGAGGCCAAGCTCTTTCATAACGTAATCCGCGCCCATCTGCGAATCGGTCACCGGCCCGCTTACGACATCGATATTGATGCCGCGCGCCGCAAGCAGTTCGCGGCCTCCCCACGCGCCGACGAAATCGTTTGCGCAGAAGACGAGCGAGGCGCACGACTTCATCAATTCTTCGTCTTCGAATATGCTGTCGACACCGTAGCCGCCCAGTATGCCGTCTCCGAGTTCTATGACGACGCAATCAGGCTCGACTTCCGAAAGTTTCGAAATCACCCCTTTCGCCATCGGCGCGAGGTCATCGAGTTTGACCGTCGAAGGCAGCCCGCAATCGAGAAAGCTCATGGTTTTGATCGCGCCGTGATCTTCCATATTGAGTGTATCGCGCAGACAGGCCACGCCCGAAAGTTTTGCTGCCGCGACGCGGACGCCTGCGCGCGCAAGATGTTTTATTATTTCCGTCGCGGCGTAGGTCTTGCCTGAATTCATGCAAGTGCCTGCCACGATGACGAGAGGCGCGGAGCATTCTAAAGATTGGCTCGGCGCAATTGCGTGTTGAGCGATGTTGAGTATTCGCCCGTCGCTAACCGGCATTCCAATTACCTCCACTTCGATAGCATTGTTAAAACTGTGATGATGTCCGAGGCAACTTCCTATGAGGCCGCCCAGATTGAGTAAATGTAATCTATCGCCCGCTTTCACACTATCTGGTATATCGCCGACGAATCCCTTGAGCGCGCGGCGATAGCCTAAGACCCCGGCGATTATGTCGCCCGGATTGATCTTGGCCATCCTTCCCGTCACTAACTCGATAGTGTTGTATGTGGCATTGTCCGTGAGAGTCCGCACTATGATGACGTTGCCCTCGCGCGCTTCGCACCTTCGGGTTATCTCGAATTCGTGCGTGAGGCGGAGGTTGACCGTCGCTGATGCGATCTTGTCTACTCGCACGAGCCGTATCTCGTCATCCGCTTCGCTCGCCACTGCGTTTCCAATTTCATTCAGGTATGCGCTCATCTTCATATTCCTCGAAAAAAGATGTTAGTACATTGGAAACTAAAAAACTCGACTTATATTCAATAAGCCAACACGGTTGAAGCAGCTTTTCTGCGATCTCAAATTAGAAATCTCAAATCGCAGAAAAGTTTAAAAACATAGTTTCCAGTGTATTAGAGGCCAGAGCTATTGAAAGCCGTTCGACGATCAACCACTGACATCTAGCATCTAGCCACTAACATCTTCCATTTGTTTTCTCAGTCTCAGCCTCAAGGCATTCAGCTTGATGAATCCTTCGGCATCACGCTGGTTATAAACCGTATCGCGCTCGAAGGTCGCGAACGCTTCCGAGTAAAGCGAATAGGGAGACTTGCGCCCGACCAGAGAGCATTGGCCTTTGTAAAGTTTCAGCCTGGCCGTTCCCGTCACTCGCTTTTGAGTTTCATCGAGCAGCGCGCGGATGGCTTCCATCTCAGGCGTGTACCAGAATCCGTAATAGATCATCTCGGCTATGCGGGGGGCGAGCGAATCCTTGAGGTGCATAACCTCGCGATCAAGCGTGAGAGATTCGACCGCGCGATGCGCCGCATGCAGTATGGTCACGCCGGGAGTTTCGTACACGCCGCGGGATTTCATGCCGACGTATCGATTCTCGACCAGATCGACGCGGCCCACTCCGTGTTCACCTCCCAATCGATTGAGACAATCGATCAGGGCTGCGGGAGATAGGAGTTCGCCGTCGACTGCGACCGGGATGCCCCGTTCGAACTCGACCTCGACGTATAGAGGTTTGTCCGGCGCGTCTTCCGGCGAGCGCGTCAAAATGAAAATCTGTTCGGGCGGCGCAGCCCACGGGTCTTCGAGTATGCCGCCCTCGTAGCTTATGTGCATCAGATTGCGATCCATCGAGTAAGGTTTCTCTACGGTCGCGGTGATCGGGATTTTATGTTGCTGGGCATAAGCGATCAGGTCGGAGCGCGATTTGAAATTCCACTCCCTCCACGGCGCGATCACTTGAATGTCAGGCTCGAGCGCGTAGTAAGTCAATTCGAATCTGACCTGATCATTGCCCTTGCCCGTCGCGCCGTGGGCGACAGCGCGAGCGCCTTCCTTGCGCGCAATCTCGATATGCTTTTTGGCGATCAGCGGGCGGGCGAGCGAAGTCCCCATCAGATAAACGCCTTCATAAACGGCATTGGCTTTGAGAGCGGTGAATACGAAATCCCTCGCGAATTCATCCCGCGCGTCTTCGATATAGAGCTTCGACGCGCCCGTAGCGAGAGCTTTTTCTTCAAGCCCGCCGAGTTCTTCGGCCTGCCCGACATCGGCGGCGAAGCAGACGACCTCTGAGTGATAGGTTTCCTTGAGCCAGCGAAGTATCACCGAGGTATCGAGTCCGCCCGAATAAGCAAGAATGACTTTATCGATTTTCTCCATCAGTTATGAATGCCTCCGGGATTAAAAGAATCTGAGAGCGGTCGAGCGACCGACGCGGTTTCGGGTTCGAGTTGCAGGCGATGAAGTGACGAACAACTGAGCAATCTTTTTCATGGCCATGCGCTGGGCCGATTGATTTTTGACTGCGACCAGAATGGTGTCGTCGCCTGCGACTGTCCCGACTATTTCGGCTATCTCCGCGCCGTCGATTGTCAGCGCCGTGGGCTGCGCAAGTCCCACCTGAGTTTTTATGACGATGAGGTTATCTCCGGCAGTGTCTATCATCTCGACCGGGCCTGAATAGGTGAGCGCGCTCTGGGGCGCGACATAACGACCGTCGAGTTTGGTCAGCCCCATCTCGATTATGTCGCGCGACACGGATGATTGAGTCGCTTCGACCCCGCGCTTTGCGAGCGCAACGGCAAGTTCCTGCTGAGTCGAGATGCGCTTTCGACTGATGATGCTCAAAATCTCCTGCTGCCTTTTCCTCTTCATAACGCCGCCTTTTATGCATTTCATCCGCATATATGCATCTGATATGCAATAAAGATGCATAAAACTAGCACGAGGGATTCCCGCGAGTCAAAAGTTTTTTCAGCCTGGTCGGGGTTTGATATACTCTTCGAGCCTGATTCTTATCGCAAGGAGTCTTTTAGGGCAACAGTGACGACGCCCTGAAAGAATGAAAAGCCGGGAGGCACAAGTCAATCGCAGAGTGAACACACATTCTGACTCCTGACTTCTGACTCCTGAATTCTGTTTCAGAGGAGACGCCATGAAACCGTCAGTGATGCTGGCTCAACTCGAACAGCAGGCCGAATATCTCAGGGGGATTGTCGCGGGGCTGGACGAAGCGCATTTGATGCGCCCGCCCGCTCAGGGAAAGATGTCGCTCAAACAGATGGCCGTGCATCTGGCTCACACCAATGAGTTGTTCGCTGAAAGGCTCGAACATATGCTCACGCTCGACTCGCCGCCTGTGAAGGTCATCGATGCGGGTCTTGAAGACCTTGAGTCATACAAAAAAGCTGATCTTGTCAGGGTGATGGAAAAATTCGTCCGCGGCCGCGCACGGCTCATAGAAAGATTGTCTCGGATCTATCCTCATGACTGGGAGCGAAGGGCTGCTCACCCTGAGTATCACCGATATGACGTGCAGATGGCCGTCGAACACCTGCTGCTGCACGAGGCCCATCACCTCTATCACATGGAGCAGATGCGCGCTGCCCTTGATCGGTGGGATCAGAGATGATCCTCTTGTCTCAATATCCCTTGTCGCGGAATATGAGAAGGTAAACGCCCGCTCCTATCAACGGGACGAACAGTATCAGCAGGATCAACACCGCTTTGGTGAAGTTGTCGTGACGCGATCTCAACACATTGCTGATGGCAATGATGTCGAGGATGATGACAATCAGGGTGAAGAGCATGCTGAAGAATGAATCGAATACAAACATCTGAATGAGACTCCTTGTCTGAACCTGTTTGCCGTGCGGCGCACCCCCAAAGGCGGCTCGCTTTTGTGCTACGCCTACGGTTACGACTATCGACGGCTGAAAGTTCAAATTTGCTTAATATGCGGTCACGCTCACCCATACTCCGGCAGGCCAACAGGCGGGTGTGAGTTTCTTGACACTCGACCCAAGCCCTCATAGAATTTCACCCGGATTCGTTGAACGACTTTTTCCGAGAAGTCTTTCATGAGTTCAGGCAGTTCACACAGAAAAGCTGAAAACTGAAAACTGTTTTTCGAGGAGGCTCGTTTGAGACTGCGACTGATTCTGCTTTCCGTTCTCCTGCTCATCTCGCCCGCGGCATTTTCTTTCTCCGACGATGAAGGGCCGCGGGAGCTTGAAGCGTTTCAGGGCTATCTCGATCCTGCGCCCGACGGAATGGACATCCGCTTTGCGTGGACTCAGCCGGGAGGAAGGGGCGAAAACGTTCGCATCTGCGATATCGAATCGAACTGGAATACGAGCCATAACGATCTGGCCCCGGCCATAGGGAACGCTTTCATCGTTTCCAAAGATTCTAATCAATCGCAGGAAACCAACGCCGAACACGGAACGGCGGTGCTTGGCGAACTCATAGCCGCGCCCGACGGCATAGGCGTTACAGGCATCGCGCATCAGGCGAGGATCGGACTCATCAGTCCGGGAAGCGAAGGCAACCCGAAGCGGATAGCCGATGCTATATCTCAGGCCGTCCGCCGACTTGAGCGCGGCGATATCCTGCTGATCGAGCAGCAATCGATATCAGGACCGCGTTTCGATATAAGCACAGGGCGCGGGCTTGCGCCCACCGAATTCGATCCGGCGGTTTTCAACGCGATCAAGGATGCCACGTCCCGCGGCATAATCGTCATCGAGCCATCGGGCAACGGATTCGAAGACCTGGATCACCCTGCCTACAACGGAGCCTTTGATCGCAGGGAGCGCGATTCGGGCGCGATCATGGTCGCAGGCGGCATGCCGCCTCAAGGCATTTACGGGCCGGGGCCGGATCGCGAGCGCACCGTTGAATCTAATTACGGCTCGCGCGTAGACCTTCAAGGATGGAGCCGTTTCGTGACGACGTGCGGGTATGGCGATCTTCGCCACGATCAGGGGCGCAATAACTGGTACACGATAAATTTCGGCGGCACTTCTTCAGCGGCGGCGATGGTCGCAGGCGCCGTGGCTGTGCTTCAAAGCATCGTCAAGGAGCGAGGACTCGAACCGCTCTCGCCTGCCGATATGCGACGTTTGCTCATCGCCACCGGCACGCCTCAATCGGGCGACACGAGCAAAAAAATCGGCCCGCGCCCCGATCTCCGCGCGGCAATCGAGGCTCTTGATTTTCTGGGTGATCCGCCCACGCCTGCCATCACATCGATTCGCTACAAAAAATCGAAAGGCCAACTCACAATCGATGGCGAGAGCTTCGTCAAAAAGGATTCGATAATCGAAATCGATGGCACACCAATCGAGCGACTCAAATATCCGGCCAGTTACGTCGGCCAGGGAGGAGTGACGACTCGCATAGTGACCAAACAGAATGTGAGCGCGCTCATACCCGCAGGCACGGAAGTTTCAATCACAGTCTTCACGCCCGCGACCGGCAAGCGAAGCCGACCCTTTCCATTTCGCAGTCTGTAGACGAATCGGAGGGACGAAAAAATCGCGATGAATTTGCGCGACCTGTTTGCGGCAGGCTCGCGCGCTGGAATAAAATTCCGCATTGCGAATCCCGTCATAAAAAGGGAGTCTTTGGTAGCGCAATGCGGTCAGATTGCGCGCCCTGAAGGTACGGAAATTCAGGGCCACGCAAGCTAACAGCTTGCGCCACTATTTCGGAGGAGACAAGTTTATGCGCAGATTAAAAAACACGCTGATCCATTTTTTTATCGCGACCTTTTTGCTCACTTCCATTCCCGCCGCTTCAGGGCAGGAGGGAAATGACAAGATGGTTGCCATCACTCCTGCCGCGTCCGAAGGCGAGATAGGTCAGCAGGTGAAGCTCAAGGCTGTCGTCAAAGACAAAACCGGCAACGCGACTGAGCAGGCCGCTTCCGTCTGGTTCGCCGCGCCGTTTGATGTGGCAAGCGTCGATGATAAGGGAGTCGTGACTCTCTACAACGCGGGCATGGCTCGCGTGGGCGCGATAGTCGGCGGCAAACTCGTCTGGGCTACGATAATGGTCAAGCCCGCTCGCGTCTCTCGAATCGATATCGATAAACTTGCTTCGCCTCTGGTCGTCGGCGGGGCCATGAAGCTCAACGCCACGGCTCGCGTCCCGAGCGGAGACCCGCGCGCGAATGTCGTGTTCAAATGGGAATCTGAAAACCCATCAGTCGCCACTGTCGATGCTGCGGGGCTTGTGACAGGGATCGCGCCGGGACAGACCCGGGTTCGCGCAAGCTCAGATAACGCTTCGGGCATCCTCGCAGTTCAGGTCATCGCAAATCCGGTTCACAGTCTTTCAATCCAGCCTAAATCCGCGAGCGCGCGCACGGGCGATGTCGTTCGATTCAAAGTTCTGGCTCACGGCGAAGGCGATGCTGCGATTGTCAATCCTCTGGCGCGTTGGTCAGTAAGCGGCGCAGGCGCGATGATAGAAGATGATGGCGGATTCGTCGCCGAACGACCCGGCACTTACATCGTCACCGCGCAGAGCGGCAAGGCTACGGCCATAGCGTCAGTCGTCGTCTCGTCGCGCAACTCGGAGCGCGAAGTGGAAGTCGTCGGGCGCGTTCTTCCGAAAGATATTCAGACAGCCGAGCAATGGATATTCGGCAACTACGTTTATCTCTCTTCGATAGCTGATCGCTTGATGGTCTATGACATAACCGATCCGTCGAAGCCCAAGCTCACGGACACCATCAAGGTCGATGCGCGAATCACCAACGACATCAGCGTGACGTCGGACGGCAAGATAGGCGTGATGTCGCGCGAGGGCGCTTCGAATAGAAAGAACGGAATCGTCTTCTTCGACACATCCGATCCGGCTCATCCCAAAATCATTTCCGAATACACTGCGACCGTGACAGGCGGTGTGCATTCGGCCTTCGTCGATAAGCATTATGTTTACCTCACGGATGATGCGACCGGCTCGATGCGCGTGATCGATTTCCGTGACGTGAAGAATCCGAAAGAGGTGGCGCGCTGGGAGGTGAAAAATCCGCTGGCAAAGACCCAACGCTCGCCCGAAGGAGATGAATCATCGGTCGGTCGCTACCTGCACGACGTACAGGTTCTCGACGGGCTGGCGTATCTGGCATATTGGAGAGACGGGCTTGTGATTCTGGATGTCGGCGCGGGCATCAAAGGCGGCAGCCCCGAAAATCCGCAGTTCGTCAGCCAGTTCCGTTTCAATCACAACGAGCTTTACGGCGCGGGATGGCTTGCGGGCGCGCACGCCGTGTTCAGGTACAAAAACTATGTCTTCGTCGGCGATGAGGTCTTCCCTGATCAGTTCAACATTCAAAGCCGAGAGCGTTTCCCCGTGCGCGGAATAGTTCACGTCATAGATGTGTCCGATATCAGCAATCCGCGCAAGGTGGCCGAGTACGAAGTGCCTGAAGGCGGCTCGCACAACATCTGGGTCAGGGACGATATTTTGTACATGGGCTATTACAGCGGAGGCGCGCGAATAGTCGACGTCGCGGGAGAGTTGCGCGGCGATCTTTACCGACAGGGCCGCGAGATAGCTCGCCTCTGGACAGGCGACCCGAATGGATTTCGCCCGAATCAACCCTTCACCTGGGGCGCGCAGCCCGCAGGCGATCTGGTTTACTTCAATGACATCAACTCAGGTCTTTGGATCGTGAAATTGGGCAAGTCCAAAGACAAAGGCTCGACCTTCGCGCCGGGGAATTGATGGTGATGGCGGTCTGAGGGCCGCCTTTCTCGTTTCTCGAAGCTGTACGGTTCGCACACGGACAGACAGATTAAGGACAGAAGAGAATCAGCAGCGCAACCTTTTCATTAACACCGCGATCAATCGCGGTGTTAATGAAAGAGCTTCCTCTTCACTCTTCTAAATTATGCTATAAAAGCCGAACAGAAGGCTGATTGAAGACATGATAGAAGAAGCTTTACCTTTTACGGTGTACAGAACGATGCTGACTGCCAATGGGTGTCTGCTATTGCAAGGAAGAGGTTTGCTGCAAATGAAAGATGGCTTTTGGACTGGCAGTATTTTGGATGGTAGCAGTAAATTTGTTGAAAATCTTCATTTAGAACTTATGTTTGTGAAAGTTGAGAATCCTGATAATGAAACGAGGAGAAAATACGATCAGTATGGTGATTATTCTAAAAAGCAAATTTTCTTCCGCCAAATAGAATCAGTTTTTTTCAAGCGCGGGCTGATAATATCTAAACTCGTTTTCAAATTGAGGCCGGAGCAAATCTTCACTCTCCTGAATATTGATCCAATCAAACGAGAAATCGTCCTGTCTATTTCCCGGCAGGACAGAGAGTTAGCCAAACGATTCGAGTCAGCAATTACAATGGAAATCTCTAACGAGAAGCTTAAAAAGCTTTTGAAAGATATTGAACAAACCTGATATCAGAAAAGCGTTGTTGTGAGCAGAATGGTTTTGAAAACAGATGCCTGACAACGCCAAGAATCGACTGCCTGGGGGCGCACGCTTCTAGCGTGCAAGGTTTAAGGTGCGCAGGCTGATCCCCGAATGCGTGAGCCTAGCACGCAGGATGCGTGCGCTCCCAGGGTCTTGCAACAACAAAGGACGACTGACAACCTGGTATTGACGCTGTATAATCAGACTGCCTTTCGGGAGGATGAACGATGAAAAGATGTCCTCAATGCGGTCGCGGTTTTCCAATGAGCAACAAGTTCTGCACGACGGACGGCGCGGTGCTGGCCGAGTCTCAAAGCGCAGAGCGACCGGCGGCAGAACAACGCACCATCCCGCCTCTGCCCAATCCGTTGCCTATGCGCATGACGATAATCGATCAAAGCGACGAAGGGCATCGCTCGCGCGTCATCAACGGACAGGCGCTCGATCTGTCGCATCAGGGTATGAGGATAAAGACCGGAACGATTGAGACCGGACGATTGAACGTCATACGCGATCACACCATTGCGTTCAAGAATCTGCTCGATGTGGAGATCGATCTTCCTTCGGCGACCGTCCACCTGACCGGATTCGCCGCATGGTACAAACCGGCTGAGGATGAAATGAACTGGACAGTCGGAGTCTATATCCGCAACATGGCGACGGGGGATCGACAAATCTACGATGATTATTTGAAAGAGCTTTCAAGTCAGAATGGGGGCATAAGCGCGCCCGCCGGATCAGGTTTATGATCCGGGAGAAGCTCTCAGCAAAAGTTTTGTCAGCCTGCTTTAAGCAGGTTCGTCTGATGCGCGGTTTTTTCCCGCATCGATATCAATGGAGGGTCAAATGAACGATCAACGCAACTGGCTTGAGAAACTCGGCGATAAGATTCCCGGTTATAAAGGGTATATAGATAAGGAGCGACGACGCGACGTAGATAAAATTCACCGCGAGCATATGGCCAACCGCTTGCGCAGCCTCAAGACTCCGCTGATGGAAATACTCAAGGAGTTGAGCGACACGGGCCGCCTCTTCGAGACCGGGCCTGTCGATACGGCGATCAAGAAACTCGACAAGATCGAAAACCGAGTCCGCTTCGCCAGCTATGGCTATGCGGGATTTTTCGATCAGGTCAAAATTCAGGAAGAACAACTCGACCTTATTTATCAATTCGACCTCGCCCTTGTAGAGCATGTCGAGAAACTCGAATCGGAAGTTGGCGAAGTCAAAGGACAATCGGGGACGGCTTCGGATCTCAAGAAAGGCATCTCTGAAGTGACCGCCGCAATAGATGCGATAGATCGCACCTTCGATCAGCGTTACAACGCGATAAACAATTTCGGTCAGGGGCAAGCGCCCGGTCGACCGTTGTTCAGTTGAAGCAGGGGAACATTTTTTCCTTTGCCTGGGTATAACTCGGCATGGCAACACAGTGCTTACAGTGTGGAAAAGAGCTTTACGCGGGCCAGCGGTTCTGTCGTTACTGCGGCACTCCGAGGGACCCGTCTGCCGAGGAAAGCACGCCGACGCAGATGATGCCGCACGCTCAAACAGGGTCAGGCGCGGCTCAGACCTCGCGACAACTCCAGCCCGATACAGGTTCAGTTTACGCCGAGCCGCAGCCGATTTACATCGCGCCTCCGCCCTTGCCGCCCGCCGCGCGATACCAACCGCCGCCCGCTCCGCCGAAACGCGGGCCGTGGGGCATGATCATCGCGTTCGTGTCTGCCGGGTTGCTGGTGGCTGTGATAATGGGAATATTCTTCGTCGTTCGCACGGTGAAAAGACGCATAGTCACCAACGACCCCGATACTCCTGTCGCCATTGAGAGGACGCTGCAAGGGACTGAACTCATCGACGGCACGGCTCAGACGATTCCCATCGATGCGAACTCGCGTTTTTCCATCAAAAGTACGAGCGGCAATATATCAATAGAGGCGTGGGATCAACCGCAGGCTCAGATAAAACTCATCAAGAGCGGAGGCTCTTCGCGCGACCGTCAGGCGGCAAAGGCGGCTTATTCGATAGAGGGCGGAACTCTCTCGATTCGCGAGGGAGAAACCCGGCGCAGGGTCGATTTTCGATATGAGATAAAACTGCCGCGCAATCTCAAGGACGTTCGCATTGAAGGAACGAGTTCCGCGGTTTCGCTCTTCGGGATGAACGGCTCAGTGGCGGTGGAGACGACGAGCGGCGATGTAAAAGTATCGGGATCGAAAGGCGATGTCGATGTATCGTCTCACAGCGGCGTCATCAGGATTTCGGAAGCTACGGGCAGAATCACAGTCAAGTCGACGAGTGGCGACATCCAGCTATTAAACATTCGCGGCGCTGCATCGGTTTCGACTGTGAGCGGAGATACGAGAGCGGTGTTCGAGAGAATCGCCCGCGACGAACCATTGAGATTCGACAGCACGAGCGGCGACATCGATCTTGAGTTCAACGAAATGTTCGATGCCGACCTCGATGCCGAAACCACGAGCGGCGACATCGATCTGGATGAAGATTTCGGAATAAGAGTGCAAAACAATGTTGTGGGCCAGCGCGCCGTCGGGCCTATAGGAAAAGGCGGAAGGCTTTTATCGATAAGAACCACGTCGGGCGATATCCGCGTCACCGGACGGCTGCTGGCTCCTGAAGCGCCCGATGCGCCGCCGCCGCCCGATGTGCCGCCGCCGCCGCCGGGAGTAAAACCGCCGGCGGCTCCGGAGGTCAAAGGAAGACCGAGAGGAAATCGATAAGGATGAGATCAGAGCAGCATCGCTGCTCGTGACTTTTACCGAGCAAAGTTTTTCACGAGTTCAAACGACTCGCCCGGAAGTGATGAAAAACTGAAAACTGTTTTACGAGGAGAATTCACATGGCAATAGATGTTTTACAGTACTTCGATTCTACGGGAGCGGAGGTCGTTCATCGCATCCCGGAAAGCGGCTGGGGCGAGATCAAATGGGGCGGACAGTTGATCGTGCAGGAAAATCAGTCGGCTGTCTTTTTCCGCGACGGCAAGGCGCTCGATACTTTCGGCCCCGGTCGTCACACGCTCACGACGATGAACCTGCCTCTGCTGACAAGCTTTCTTTCTATACCCTTCGGCGGCACATCGCCCTTTCAGGCTAATGTCGTTTTTGTCGCGCGCCACACTTTTCAGGATTTGAAATGGGGAACGAAAGAGCCTATAACTTTCCGCGATTCCGAACTGCGCTTCGTGCGGCTGCGCTCTTTCGGCAAATACTCCCTGCGAGTCGCTGACCCGCAGTTGTTCGTCAACTCCGTAGTCGGCACGCGCGGCATAGTTTCAACCGAAGCGATAGGTTCATTTCTGCGCGACATCATCGTTGCCAAACTCAACGATCTGCTCGGCGAAAATCTCAAGACCATCTTCGATCTTCCTCAGTATTACGACGAACTCGCGGCGGGCGTTAAAGGACGTGTCGCCGAAGATTTCGCGAAGCAAGGGCTTGAGCTTGTCGACCTGCTCATCTCGGCCATCACCCCGCCTGAAGAAGTGCAGAAGATGATCGATGAGCGATCAGGCATGGGCGCTATCGGCGATATGAGCGCCTACATGCAATTCAAGGCCGCGCAATCGATGCAGGATGCGGCCAAGCAGCCCGGAGGCGCGGCAGGGCAGGGAATGGGTCTCGGACTCGGCATAGGCTACGGTCAGATGATGGCCGGGGCCGTGAGCGGTCAGCAGCAGCAACAACAACAGGGTGGCGGCGCAGCGGCTAACACGATTCCGTGTCCCAAGTGCGGGCAGCCGAATGCAGCGGGCGCGAAATTCTGCTCGACGTGCGGCGGGCCGATGCAGGCGGCGCAGGCGGCGACCGTCCCTTGTCCCAAGTGCCAGTCTCCGGTTTTACAGGACGCGAAATTTTGCTCGAGCTGCGGGCAATCTATGCAGCCTCAACCGTGCAAGAACTGTCAGACGCCCGTGGCTGCGGGCGCAAAGTTCTGCGCCAATTGCGGAACGCCGACAGGCTGATTCGATCTCGATTCGATACGCATAAACAGCCGCTCGATCCCGCGGGGTCGAGCGGCTGTTGCTTTTAAGATATAGCATCGCGGTCATTGCGAACTCGGATCAATCGGGAACGCACGCATCATGCAGTTGGGTCTCAAGTTTTACTTTTAAGCGCGCAATGTTTCGAAGCAAGATTGCTTTATTCAGATCGGCGGCGAGAGCCTGTTTCCTCTCCCGCCGATCATCTTTCATAGCTATGAAAACAGGATCGCGTTACTATTCATCTCCCGCCAAAAGCAATCTCGATGTCGTGACATTGAATTTGGCTGGAAAGGAGAGACGATTCTATCGATTCGCGGCGAGCGCGCATTATGAAGTCGAACACACGAACCCCAATCACGCGGATGTCGAGATATGCGCTGTATGCGGGCGAACAGGCGCATATGCGCCGATCAAGGGCAGCCTCGTCGAGATGGTTCACGATCCGCTCGGTGTTGAGCTTTTATTGACAGGAAAGGTGCGAGGCGAGACGGTTCGTTTCGAAGACAGAGACCGGCGCGAAGTGGGCAGCGTCGAGAATGTGAAAGAGAGCTTCGCCGTTCAAACGCTCGTCATCGATGGATTGACGGGCGATAGGAACACGCTGCGAATAGGGATAGTTATGATCTCTCGCAAGCAGAATTGATTATTGCTTTATTTGCGGCGGCGTACTGATGTAGGTCTTCGGATCGATTTGCCGCGCTTTGCTTTTGATGAGCGAGTGGCTTTCTTAGAAGTGTAACGACCGACCTTTGATCGCGAAGAGCTTGATGCGCGAACGGTGGTCGGTATGCGTATGACCTGCCCTTTGCGCAACGCGCCGTTTTTCGATATGCGATTGAGTCGGGCGATTTCTTCCGACGAGGTTCCGTGCCTTCGCGCAAGGCTCGCCAGCGTGTCTCCGCGACGGACGCGATACGACACTACACGCGAGCGGTACTTTTCATTGTCCGTGTTTTCGGCAGGGATGACGATTCGACGCACGCGCTGATCTTCGGGAAGTTTCGCGTAAGCGATTTCGAACTGCTTCTTCATCCCCTTGGGAATCTTTATCGCGTAGGTCTGCCCCGGCGGAGAGACACCGCGACGCAGTTCAGGGTTTAGCTCCTGCACCGATTCAAAGGGGACGCCGATGAGATCGGCCACCACTTTGAGGTCTGTTTGCGTGGGAAGATCGTATGTATCGTAATTGAGCGGCGGATCGGGTTTGACATCGAATCCGTATCGCTTCTGATTCTTGCTGATGATGATTATGGAAAGAATGATCGGTACATAATTGCGCGTTTCGGCGGGAAGCAGATTGCGTCGGTAGAGTTCCCAGAAATCAGCATAGCCGCATCGAGCAATGGCGCTTGCCACTCGCGCCTCGCCGGAATTATAAGCTGCCATGGCGAGCATCCAGTCGCCCGCGAAATAGTCGTGCAGAAATCTGAGATACCGCGCAGCCGCCCGCGCCGAAAGCTCAGGATTAGAACGCTGATCTATCCATTGCGTTTGAGCCAGACCGAACCGCTGACCTGTGCCGGGAATGAACTGCCAGATGCCTTTTGCCGAAGCCCAAGACAAAGCGTTCGGCTTCCACACGGATTCGGCCTGCGCGAGCCAGATCAAATCTTCGGGAACCCGCTCGTCCTTGAAAATCTTTTCAGACATACGTCTGTAGCGGCCCGAACGCTGAAGCCCCACTTCCATAGTCGAACGACCGCGCCCGGTTATGAAATAGTTCATGTATTGCAGCACGGGCGGGGCTACTGAAAAATCGAAATCGTATTTGCCGTAGATTTTTATGCCGTCGGGAGTAGTCGTGGCCAACTCGGTTTCAGTCACCTTCGATATTTCGTCGAGTGCGGAGGGTTCTACGATTTCAGCGTGTCCTTCGAGTTTGGGATCGGCGGCTTCGGGTTTGGATTCGAATTTATGAATGCGTTCGAGAAGCTGGCGATAGTAGGAATCGAGTTTCGAATTGGATCGAAGGTCTATGCCCGACATCATCACCGTATCGAGCGCAGAATCGAATAATTTTCTGGCTTCTTCCGTCTGCCCTTTTTCAGAAGCCTGCTGGCCCTGACGGAAGAGCGACTCGGCTTTATCGATAATGGTCTGGGGGTCTGTCTGCTGCGCGGCCAATGCGGGCAGCGATGAAGTCAGGAGAGTTGAAATCAAACAGAGAACAAAAAAACGACACGACTTTTTCAATAACATTTCCCCAGTTTGCCCTTTCGATTTAATTTTTGGCGGATCGAACTGCAACCCCCCTGGCCGGGCAACTGCGCCAGAGGCTCTTGTAGATCGCAGCTTCCCTTTCTCCAACACCTGCTCAGTGAGCCGGTTATATCACGCAGATTCCGGGAGCGTCAATGTAAAATCCGGGATCGCAAGATATTTGAAACAATTTGCGGGAAACTTTCCGCCATCGGCGCAATCCAAATTGACGCGAGAGCCGATGGTGGAATAAGGTTTGATTCTTGAGGAGTTCGGTCAGGACGACGCCCCGAAAGAGTGAAAAGCCGGATCGATCAGTCGGCGGAGGGAACAGGTGACAGGTAACAGAATGGAAGATTTCCCGGCTGTTACCTGTCACCTGTCACCTTCTGACTTCTGACTCCTGAATACTGTTTTCTGAGGAACGATATGTCGAAGAGACGCGAAAAGAAAAAGCTGATGCGCGATTACCTGCTGTTCATCCCCAACCTGATGAGGCTGCTGTTGAAGCTGCTGCGCGACCCGCGCGTCTCGAACGCTGACAAAGCGATATTGGCGGGGACGATAATTTACGTCATCGCTCCGATAGATGTCATACCGGATTTCATCCCGTTCATAGGGCTTGTGGATGATTCATATCTGATAGCGATATCGGTGATGAGACTTCTCAATCGAGCCGACCGTGAAGTTGTGATGGATCATTGGAAGGGCGAAGTCGATATCAAAGAACTCGTCACAAGCATCTCCCGCATGGCCGAATTCTTCCTCCCTCAGCGACTCAGGAACGTGCTTCGCGGGCGCATAGACCCCAAGCCCAAACTCACAGCGGTTCCTGACCGTCAGGCGGTCAACGAGTGACGTGTTGGGGCAGCACGAAGTAAGAGGACGAAGTTTATGTTTGATACTTCTGCCATTCTAGAAAATGCTCGCATTGCTGTTGGCGATTATCTTCGCAAACACACAGTTGCAGTTTGGCAGGAATTTCCGGAAGAGACACCGTTTATTGGGTCAGGCACTTGCATAGAAATCAACGACCGACTTTTCATATCCACTGCTGCTCACAATTTCAAGGATGTTCCGCGTGGCGGTAAAGTCACTCTCCTTTCCGCCAATAGTTCGTCTCGAATTCCTTTGAAAGTCATTGGCCAGAATTATGGCTACTATGGGCATTCAAGGATACTGGACACTGCGTGGGTGGAAATCGATGTGCAATCTGCCGAGCAAGAAAACCTTTTCGGCGTTCCCCTCCATACTGTTGAGCCTCATCACGTCATAGATATCGAAAACGGAAACTACGAGGTCGTAGGGTTGCCGATGCAGTTGCATAGTGTGACTGAAGATCGTACTCACTATATAGTTCCTCTTGCCGTCTACAACACTATGCCGGGTAAAAGCGCGGACCCTGATGATGACAACTTGATGCTTGACTATTCCGAAACCGCGATGACAAATCAAGGTATCGTAACGATGCCTCATCCGGGTGGTATGAGTGGTGGAGGAATCTGGTCCGTCCCTCTAGTGGACCGACCCGACATCTGGATCCCTAGTAAATTTCGTCTTGCTGGAATAGTCACCGATTATTTTCATTTGAGGGATGAAATTTGCGGCCAAATTCGCGGGCTGCGAATGCACCATTGGCTTAAGCTCGTCCTCAATGACCATCCGGAACTCCGTGAACATATTGGTGATCTCTAATCGCTCTGGCATCTCTGAAACAACGTCTCTGTCCCATGCCGCGTAGCGGCTTCGTGAATTTAGCCCGGTGTTTCAACGCCGGGAAGAGTTAAAGAGCCTTCCCTTCGTCGCGTCAGCGACGATTGAATCAACGGGTCTCTCAATCGTCGCTGACGCGACGAAATGATCAGGACGAATGTTGACCGGGCGTTGAAACACCCGGCTAAAGTCAATCGCCGCTATGCGGCGAAGCGACCGCATCTGTGTTGCCTTTTCATAGCGCCACTGTTTTGTCACAAATCTTATCGCGTGTGGGCATCGGCTTCTCCCATCGGCTTTATCAATCCGATAACTCCTTCTTCATGCATTCGCGCTTCTATGCCGCTTCGCGCACTGTTATGGCTTACGGGCATCATGCGAGCATCGCGTATGATTTCACGCTTCGCTATATCTACGATGCCGAAGCCGATAGTTGCAGCGATCTCTGCCATAACGGTCGGAGCCTTGATGTCGATTCCTTTTATTATTGAGGAGCCGACTACCAAAACTGCTGCTCGACCCGGCGCAAGGACGCGAAGCATTTCGAGGAGCGATAACTTCATCTCATTATAGTAGTGGGCGACAACAGCGGCTCTGCCTTCTTCAATCTTCTTCAAGTGCTTGATTATTCTGTTTCCCGTTTCTGATTCTACTTCGAGCGTGGAAGGTTTGATCTCGGAGCCAATGTAACGGCTTCGCAAGTAGCTCAATGCTTTAGGTTCGTGTCCGAACCATATAAGCGAGAATTTGTGAGCGCGCATGTAGTCAATCGCGTTTGCGGCATAAGGCGGCGAGGTCAATATCATCTGCACTGAATTTGTGGCCAGAGGAAGATTGCGAGCATCGGCCCGCAGCGTCAAAGATGAAAAAGGCGATTCGGAAATCTCTTGCAGCGACTCTATTGTGTTGATCAGTTTTTCTCTGAATACATCGAGCGCGCGTTGTTTGACTTCTCTGGCCGGGTCGCGGTGCGGGCGGCTATGGGCCAGATCGCGCGCAAGAGTAAGAGCGCCGGTTTTGGTGATTATGCAGGATGAGGACACTACTTTTAAGAACGCTCGGACTTGAGGCACTTCGATTTTGTTTATAGCGCGAATGAGAGCGAAAAGCTCATCCGTGATTTTATCCGTAAACCAGTAGCGGAAAAATTCTACCGACTGAGGCGAGTAGAAACGCAATAAACTTTCATCATCTGCCGGGCGCATCTGCTTTTCAGCATCACACAAAACCTGCTCGCCTGCGCGGGCGCATCGTGAAAGATCGAACGTGGAACTTTTGATCCTTGCGATCAGACAAGCCAACGGATCAAGGTCGACGCCTACTCCGTAACGACCGGCAAGCATTGCCTCGATCAATGTAGTGCCGGACCCCGACATCGGATCAAGCACGACTTCGCCCGGAAGAGTTAATTCCTGAATGAAGGTTCGAGGTATTTGTGGCGGGAACTTAGCCGCGAACGCATGGATATTATGGCTTGCATAAGAAGTTTTCTCGCCCCTGAATGTCAGGTCTTGCTTGAGCAGCGACGAGAGCTTTCGCTCGATGTTGAAGGACTCTTCTGCCCGCCGAATATTTCGCTCCTCCGCGAATGGCAATGCTCGCTGGATTCCTGAAACTGTTTTGACCGCCTTTTTAGCTGACACTCCAGCACGCCCTCGCTTCACAAGATGTTGGGTTTCTCATCGGAGTATACTACCGAATCTTGATTACGGCAGGAAATAGTTTGTCAGGTCTTTTCACTGCTTTTCATCCTCGTGCGCCAGCGCGTCGAGCAGTTTGTCGTGAATTCCGCCGAATGATCCGTTCGACATAATCACTACGACATCTCCTTCCTTGAGTCGCGGCGCGAGGAAGGCTACTATCTCATCCACCCCTTTGATGAAATATGCTTCGACTCCGCGTTCGCGCAAACTGAGGATCATCTCTTCGGGCGCGATGGCCGTCTCCGACGTGTAGCGTTCGGGATGGAAAAGTCCAGCGATGATAGCTTCGTCGGCAACCGCGAGTCCGTCTTCGAAGGATTTTTGAAAATCCTTGCGCTGTGCCGTGTATGATCGCGGCTCGAATACGGCGACTACGCGACGACCGGCGTACTTCTGACGCGCGGCGAGCAGGGTCTCTCGCACGGCTGTGGGGTGATGAGCGAAATCATCTATCACTGTCACGCCTCGCTTCAATCCTCGAACCTGCATCCTTCGCTTGACGCTTTTGAATTCCGTGAGCGCCGAACTGACCATCTCTCGATCAAGCCCTAAAGATTCGCACGCCGCTATCACGCCCAGACAATTTCGCAGGTTGAAAAGTCCTGCGAGCGGCGTTCGGTAGCGACCGAATTCCTTTTCCTCGACTTTAACGGCGAACGAAGTCATGTCGCCTGCAAAATCTATGTCGAAAGCTCGCCATCGCGCGCCTTCTTCTATGCCGAAAGTTTCCACTCGACAAAACGCTCGCGGGGCAAGCTCGCGCACCGTGGGCGAATCCCATCCGGCGATGAGCGCGCCTTGTGTAGGAACCAGATTTATCAAACGCGAGAAAGCGAATTTGATGGCCTCAAGATCGCGATAGATATCGGCATGATCGAATTCGACATTGTTGAGTATCACAGTGTCGGGCAGGTAGTGCATGAACTTAGGCCCTTTATCGAAATAAGCCGTGTCATATTCGTCGCCTTCGATGACGAAATATCGACTGTCGGTGATGCGAAACGAGGACTCGAAATTTTCAGCCACTCCGCCGATCAGAAAAGATGGATCAAGACCTGCGCGCTCCATTGCCCAGGCCATCAGAGATGTCGTCGTCGTCTTGCCATGTGTGCCTGCGACGACGACCGAATGCCGAGAGCGAATGAAATTTTCTTTCACTATGGCTGACATAGATGTGTAGGGCATCTTTTCGTTCAACACGAATTCTATTTCCCTGTTGCCGCGGGTGATGGCATTGCCGACGACGATGATATCGGGGCGGGGGGTGAGATTTTCGGGTCGGAATCCTTCGGCTACCGGGATGCGAAGCCTCTGCAATTCCGTAGACATCGGCGGATAAACGTTTTCATCCGAGCCTGTGACGGTGTGGCCCTGCGCTTTGAGCATTCCGGCGAGCGAGGCCATAGCCGTGCCGCAGATTCCGATTAGGTGATAGTGTTTTTTATCCAAATGATATCCCCGTCTTCGAGGCCGCGCGAATTATGAAGCATAAAGTAGCGCGGCGTGAAGCAGCAAGAGCTATAGAAATTCACTCGACCAACGGGGCAAAGTCTGTTCAGAACGATCATTCAATATTTCGTTCAGGGACGGGAGCGGTCTTTGCCTTTCTTCTCTTTGATTCAGGGGTGCCTCGATCAAATTATTTTCAATTCATTCAGCTTGCAGAAAAGAAGCTGTCGGTCGAAAGCGAGTCTGGTCATTTCGCCTGCTTTCGAGTAAGATTAGCCCGTCTTCTTTTTCCCCAGGCAGCTTAATCGAGTTTTCTGCGCGGTCTTTGCCACGACCTCGCATCAAGGGTTGCTCAGCATTGCTTCTGAGTGACTGGCAGCCACTTTCGCTCTCGCTCTTTTTTTCCGCGTTGCTCGTTCAACTGCGGTGACCTTGATAGTCTGTTTTCTGATGAGTCCCTTACCCCCCGCGACTCGTCTCTCTTTTCCGTTCGCGCAATTGCTCGAATGAAAATTACGCCTGATCAAATGCTCTGGCAAGGAGTGACCTTATGAAGAAGAATCGCCTTCCTCTCGCCTCCGGGCTTCTCCGCTCGTCTTTGTTAATCGCAACCCTGACTCTCCTTTTCGGGATTCAACCCATCTCTTCGAGCATCACCGAACACACTCATAGGCCCGCACCTGATGCAAGGCTTCACTCAGAGTCATCTTCAATCGCGGGTGAGATGCTTGCGGCAGAGCCGACCGTCGCAGAGCCGATCATTGCTGCTGCTCCGTTCGCTGCTATGTTGTCAGCCACAAAGACGGTCACCGATGTCAATGGCGGAAACGCCGAGCCGGGCGACACCCTGATGTACTCCGTCACCATCACCAACTCAGGCGCTATGGACGCGACCAACGTCAACTTCACCGACACGATTGACGCCAATACGACGCTCGTTGGCGGATCGGTCAACGTCTCGCCTCTGGCTGGCGATGACGCTTATACCACTATCGGCAATACTCGTCTAACGGTCGGATTTACTTCTGTCGGCGGCGCATCTGTCGCTATTCCGGGGCAAAACATATTCGACAACGATATGGACTTCCTCGGCGACACCTTCACCGTCACCGCGTTTCAAAATCCGAGCGCGCAGGGAGGCAACGTCAGCATCAACTCGATCTTCGGTCGCCTCGATTATGTCCCGCCCGTCGGCTTCACCGGGACAGACACGATCAGCTATACGATCACCGATACGGGAGGAAAATCCGCCACTGCGACGATCACTATCACAGTCAACAACGTGGTCTGGTACGTCAACAGCGCATCGGCGGCGGGAGGCGATGGTCGTTCGACTTCGCCTTTCCAGACTCTCACGCCGGTAAACGGAGCGGGAGGGTCGGGCGACCCGGACGCGCCCGGACATTTCATCTATGTCCATACGGGAAGCGGGAATTACACGACGGGCATAGGATTGGAAAACAACCAGAACCTGATCGGTCAAGGGGTGGCGTTGGTCGTGTCGAGCCTCACGCTCAACCCGGCAGGAACGAAGCCTGTCATCACGAATGCATCGGGAAACGGGGTGACGCTGGCAAGCGGCAACACCGTGCGGGGACTCATCGCGCAGACGACGACAATGGGAGGCGCGAGCGCAGGCATCGGCGGATCGAGCGTCGGCAACTTCAACGCGGACACCGTGCAGGCGGTCGGCAATCCCGGCGCGGCTATTGATATTCAGACAGCAGGAACGATGGCGGTGACGTTGGAGAGCGCGAGTTCGACGACGGGAGCGCAGGGATTGAGAGTGACAGGAGCGAGTGGTGGGACGTTCACGGTAAGCGGAGCGACAACGATCACCAACGCAGTGACGACTGGAATCAACCTGTCGTCGAACGGCACTGCCGTATTCAACTTCAGCGGAGGAGTGACGGTCAGCACGACAGCGGGAACGGGGATACTGGCCTCGAGCAGCGGGACGGTCAATATAAGCAGCGGAACGGTTGCCGCGACGGGCGGGCCTGCGATAAATGTTAATCCAACGACTATAGGGATGACATTTTCATCCTTGACATCTACGAGCAGCACGACGACAGGTATAAGCCTGACGAGCGCATCGGGCAGCCTGTCAATCGGCACGACGACCATATCGAACCCGTCAGGGATAGGAATCAATGCGACGAGCAACAGCGCAACGCTCAACTTCGGCACCACGACAGTCAACGATTCGGGCAACACGGGAGTCGTTTTAGGCACCGGCGGAAACGGCAACACAGGGACGATCACCTTCGGCGATCTCGACATAGACCCGGACAATAACGTGCGGTGTTTGCACGCTGTTGATAATACGATGACGATCACGACGACGAGCGGTACGATCAACGCGACCGGGGCGACCGCAGTTGAGATCACGCGCGCGAGCAGCACCACACCTCTGGCTGTATCGCTGACGAGCGTGTCGGCTAATGGCGGCTCAACAAACGGCATCGTATTGACCCGCACCAGCGGCAGCTTCACGGTCACAGGCAATGGAAACACTTCGGTTGGCGGCGACAACTCCGGCGGCACTCTTCAAAACCTCACCAGGGGCGTCTTGCTCAACACCGCGACGAACGTGTCATTTACCAACGTGAGAATACTCAACACGTCAGACGACGGCATCGATGGCACACTGGTCACGAACTTCACCTTCAAGAACGGCAACATAGACAACTCCGGCACGGGCCTCGGCGTTGATACCTCGAACATCGGCTTCAACACGACGGCAGCGGCGACAGAAAACAACCTGAATGGCACGGTGACGATCACCAGCAACACTCTGACGAACGCTTTTTCCCACGGCATAGACATCTTCAACTTCAATGGCACGATCTCGGATGCTAACCTCTCAACCAATACGATCACCAGCAGCACATCAACGGCGACCTCGAAGGGGTCGGGCATCCGGCTGGTTGCTTTCGGCAGCGCCACGACAGTCGCCAACGTCACGAAGGCGACGATCAGCAGCAACACGATCCAGAATTTCCCGAGCGGTGCAGGCATCGTCGCGCAGGGCGGCAATGCCAACGCGGCGGGACCAGCGGGCATTTTCGGGACAGCAGGCAGCGCCACCGACATTCTCAACATCACCAGCAACACGATTAGAGGCAACAGCCCAGCCAACCGGATGAGCATCAACGCCATTCAGTCTGTGGTCAACGGAAAAGGACAAGGCAACTTCAATGTCTCCAACAACGGCACGGCAGCGAATCCAATCACGAACATCACCGGCAACAAGATCGTTGCCTCAGCCATCGGAAACGTAACTGTTACAACCACCATCGCGAACAATCACATCACCGCGAACGACACCGCTGGCGTAGGGGGTGCTTTTGGCATAAGTGCTGGCGCGGACAGCGTCCTGCCAACTCCGCCCGGCTCCGGCAACGACGTGCCGAATTTTACGCTAACGGTAACCGGCAATATCATCAGCAGCACGGATGGGTCCGGCATCTTCATCCGCTCAGTGAACAACGTCGGCGCCTTGAATCTTACTGTGAAGAATAACGACATTGGCGCGCCGCTGTCGGGGTTCCGGGAAGGCATCCAGGTTCACTCCGGCTCTCCTGCTGCGACCGGCAACACGACCGTCTGTCTCGACATATCGGGCAATACGAGTGCCGGGAGCGGTGGCGCCGACGGCATCGGAGTCCGCAAGCAGGGGACGGTAGCGAACGTGTTTACATTCGGTATCGAGGGCCTTTCGCCATCGCCAGCCAATGTCGCGCAGACAGAGGCTTACATCGCTGCCCAGAACCCTGCCAGCGATGGAGGCGCGACTGTAATCAGCGGGAACAACTTCGTCTCATGCTCTTCGGCGCCAGCAGCAATATCAGCACCTCTAGACATCGCTATAGTAGCAACCTCTGCAAATCCTGTTACTGATTATCCGGCAACAGACTCATCAAGAAACAAGATGGATACCTTGCACGCTGCTCCGGGAGAAGCGCCGAAAGACGACAATGTTCAGAAATTGTCTCAGCAGGAACTCACCTTTATGGTTCAGGCGGCGCTCGCAAGATGGAGAGACACCCGCATCTCCGCTGAAGATATGGCCCGACTCGAAGCCGCGACTTTCGAGATAGCAGACCTGCCGACGGGTCAGATTGCAGCGAATGCTGCATCTCACATCAAGATTGACGAAACCGCCGCAGGCTACGGCTGGTACTTCGATGAAGGGCCACAGGAGGACGGCGAATTCCAGGTCAGAGTTCCTGAAAGGGAACTTCAGGCAACGGAACTGAGCTTCGCTCACGAGAAGATGGACTTGCTGACAGTCGTTATGCGCGAGCTAGGGCAGGTTTATGTGCAGGGCAAAGATCGATTGCCCAGAGATATACGCAGGAATCTGCGTCCGATGATGGAAGGCACGCTGTCGCCGGGTGTCAGACGCTTGCCGCTCGATCAATGGAGAGTGACTCCATTGCCTGTAGGCTCGATCAAGCCTTCCTCAAACGAAAGCCTGATTGCTCAATCGAGCGCAACTGCTCAACCCCAAGCGGCTCAAACAAGCAGTGAGATCATATCTTCGCAAGCACGAAGCGATAAAGCCACGATTCCTGCCTCTGCTCGCTATGCCGCTTTCAATCCTTCAAACGATGCGGCCTCCTTCGCTCCCGACCTGCTGATGAGTCCTCCGGCCATCAACTCTAATCACCTCATCGCCTCAGCCCGTTTCGCTTCAACTCGCGCTGCTCGTGTCGCCCTTGCTCCTATGAGCGGCGAGACCGTTATGGTTCCAGCGATGGGTCCCGGCTTCACCCTCCCTGCTGGCAAGTCCATCACCATCATGTTCAACGTCACTATCAACAACCCTCTCCCCGCTGGCGTCTGCTCTGTCTCCAATCAGGGTACCGTCACCGCTGACGGCCCGATCAGCATCACGACTGACGGCGATGCCGGTATGATGGGCGCTCAGCCGACCGTCACTCAGATAGTCACTCCGCCGACTATCACCTGCAACACAGGCGACATCACCTCCAACACCGATCCCGGTCTTTGCACAGCCACTGAGTCGTTTACCGTCACCGCTACTGGCTGCCCGACTCCGACCATCACCTGCACCATTCCCGGCCCCCTTACCATAGGCACTACCACCAGCCCTACTCTCAATGGCTCCTTCGCTTTTCCCAAGGGCGTCACCACTGTCACCTGCACCGCTACCAGCGCCGGGGGATCGCCCACTTGTAGCTTTACTGTCACCGTCAACGACAACGAGAATCCGACCATCTCCTGCCCGACTGACATCACCACTGGCACCGATTCGGGCCTCTGCTCGGCTGTCGTCAACTACACCGTGCCGACGGGAGCCGACAACTGTCCGGGTGTGATGGTCACTTGCTCACCTGCTACGGGCTTTGCTTTCCCCAAGGGCATCACGACCGTCACCTGCACTGCAACCGATGCTGTCGGACTCACCGCCCAATGCTCCTTCATCGTAACGGTCAACGACAACGAAAACCCGATGCTGATCGGTTGTCCGTCGAATATCTCGACCAACCCGCCTGCGGGCCAATGCACCGTCACGGTCAACTACACTCCGCCTACGGTCTCCGACAACTGTCCCGGAGTCGGCTCGGTCGTCTGTGTGCCAGCAAGCGGGTCGTCCTTCCCGACCGGGGTGACTAGCGTGACCTGTTCGGTGGTGGATGCAGTGGGCAACACGGCGATGTGTTCGTTCACCGTCACGGTGACAGACGATCAGTTCCCCTCGATCACCTGTCCTGCCAACATGCAGATTTCGACCGGCGCAGGATGTGCGACTGTGACATATACAACGCCGACGCCAACGGATAACTGTCCGGGAGTGATGGTCAATTGCGCGCCTGCATCGGGTATGTGCTTCCCCGTAGGTACGACTACAGTGACCTGCACGGCGACCGATGCCAGCAACAATATGACGACCTGTATGTTCACGATAGAAGTGGTGCAATGCACTATCACGTGTCCGATGGGTGTCACGGTCAACAACGATGCGGGACAGTGTTCGGCAGTCGTGACTTACACAAACCCGATGACGACAGGCAGTTGCGGGAGTGTGAGTTGCAGTCCAGCATCAGGATCGAGCTTCCCCGTCGGGACGACGACAGTCACCTGCACAACCTCAGTCGGGCCGAGTTGCAGTTTCACGGTGACAGTAAACGACACCCAGAACCCGACCGTGATGTGTCCGGCCAATATCGTGCAGGGAACGGACGCAGGTCTCTGCTCTGCGATAGTCAACTACACGGTGCCGACGGCTACGGATAACTGTCCAGGAGCGACGGTGATGTGTTCGCCAAACACAGGGACATCGTTCCCGACCGGAATCACAACAGTCACCTGCACAGCAACAGATGCCAGCGGCAACACTGGGCAATGCACATTCAGTGTGACTATCAGTGATGACGATGCGCCTTCGATCACCTGTCCAATGCCTGTCACACAGGGAACGGATGCTGGTCAATGCACGGCAGTAGTGAACTACTCAGCGCCGATGGTTTCAGACAACTGTTCAGGAGTGGGGACGCCGGTATGCACGCCGCCGAGTGGGTCAATGTTCCCGAAAGGAGTCACAACAGTCGGGTGCAGTGTGAGCGATATGGTAGGAAACAGTGCAAGCTGTTCGTTCACAGTAACGGTAAACGACATGCAGACGCCAACGATCACGTGTCCGTCGGCGATAGTGACAGGAAACACAGCGGGCCAATGCTCGGCGGTGGTGACATTCGCGGCGACGGCGATGGACAACTGTGCGGGAGTGGGAGTGATGTGTGCGCCAGGGTCAGGCTCTTCGTTCGCGGTCGGGACGACAAGTGTGAGTTGCACGGCTACAGACGCGAGCGGGAACACAGCGAGTTGCAGTTTCACGGTAACAGTAAACGACACGCAGGCGCCGACGATCGTGTGTCCGCCGACGCAGGTAGCGCCGCCGGGAGTGGTTAATTATCCCGCGCCAGTGTTTGGGGACAACTGTGCGGGAGCGAGTGTGGTGTGCAATCCGCCGTCGGGGTCGAGTTTCCCGGCAGGGTTCACGACGGTGACGTGCGTGGCGACGGATGCGGCAGGAAACAGTGCGATGTGCAGTTTCCTGGTGACGACGTTCGACCAGGCGATAGTGAGCGACAGCGGAGGAGGAGCGATCTTCATCAACACGGTGACAGGAGATTACATGGTGTGTTGCGGAGGGATGATAGTGAGCGGGAAGGGGACGATCACGAAGAAGGGATGCGTGATGACGTTGACGCACAACCCGCCGGACAGGAGGTTGACTGTTACATATGACACGTGCAAGAAGGAAGGGAAGGCGGTGTTGCAGATGCCGCCGGGAACGGTCAAATGCACGATCATAGATTCGGACACTCGCAACAGCATCGTCGCGCCGTGTACGCCTTGAAGATGTGCGCTCAAGCGTGAGGGCTGCCCGCGCGGGCAGCCCTTCTTTGGGGTGCGGTGACAAGTCACCGCTTTTGTTTTCAGTCAACATCCTTTACTGACTGTGCGAAATCCTCATCAGTTTTCCACGCGACCCAAAGCAGCGACCAGAAGAATGCAAACACCATCAGCCTTTCGATGTGAAGGCCGATAAAGCCCAAAGGGTTCGATAAATCCGCTGCATTCAAATTCAATCTGTCCGTGAGCAATCCCGGCAGGTTTATGATGAACAGACCGAGCGCGCCGAGCCAGAACAGGCTGTAGCGCGGGAAAACTTTTTGTCGATAAAAACCGATCAGCACGGCGGCAGGCACTATGCACATAACAGAATCATACGTCCTGTGATAAGCCGCCCACAGCGCAAAGAGCGACATCGCCGCAAAATGCGCGCCCTCGCGCTCAGGTCTTCGCTCGACGACCGCAAAAAGAAAAACCGTAGCGGCCAGAATCAGAATGATCGTGATGAGCGAGGCCGCCTGTTCGTTTCCTCCCGTCAGAGCGGAAAAGAGCAGCTTGATTTCAGTCGTACCCAGCCATCCGCCCGGAGAATGGGCATGCACGCCCGCGACGAAGCGAACGTAGTCTATCGATGAATGAATTATCGTCGTACCCATTCGCAGAGCGTAAACTTCCATCAGCGCGGCGGGGAGCAGGACAGAGGCGAGTATGATCTTCCATTCTTTTTTCCACGCGAAGTATAAAAAGAACGGAAAGGTCATCGTGTACTTCGCAAGCGTCAGGCCCAGGAGCGCGCCCGCAAGAAATGGCCTGTTCTTTCTTCGCGCCGCAATCGCGCCGAGAAGCAGAGCCAGAATGATGAGGCTTATCTGACCGTTTCTTATAGTCACTCGCCACGGCGCCCAGCTAATCATCATCGCCGCAAACAACATCTGCGTTCTAATCGACCAGTCCTCGCCCCACAACTTGATCACCTGACGGACGACAATCGCGGTCAGAGCGAGATTGATCAGGATGAAAGCGATCACAGCCTGATCGAGCGAAAGCAGTGTGAGCGGAGAGAGGAGCGGAAAAGTGAACGGCGGGTAAAGCGCGAGAGACCTGCTGCCTATCTGGTGCGTGCCATCGACCCAGGCTCGCGCGCCATCATAAAAAAGCCCTATGTCTATAGCGCGACCGGGCGCAGTCGCTACGGCGTAGACGAGCGATGCGGCGGCCAGCGAATAAAAGCACGCTTCGATGATGAGCCGCGGCTTCGATTGATTCACGGTCTTCTCATTCGAATTCATTTTTCTTGCGGGCGATTGATCGCTCCTCGAAAGAAACCGTAAGACCAGAACGCCGCAGCAAGCAGGTACATCGGGCAAAGCGCGATCAGCACCATCAGCGCGCGGCGGTCATATTTTGCAAGCCATTTCACGGCGTTGAATAAACGGACGAACGGCATAAGCACGATGAGCGCGGGAAATCTGATCAGCACGCCCCCCGGCATCGCGGCCCGCCTTCGCGCCTGAGCCGAACAGGTGCCGAGGCTGATTTGATATGAGAGAACTTCTTTCCAGCCCGTGCGGTTGAGGTGCGTCACCTCGATTGCGGGATCGAATAATATACGTTCGCCCGCCGAATGCATCTTCCAGTTGAAGAGTAAGTCTTCCGCAAGCCACACGTCTTCATCGAAGAAGCCGTAGCGTTCCAACGCCTCGCGCCTGTAAGCCACGTTTGCAGTCGGCACGGTTTTTTCCAGTCGTTCGGGCGCGGTGGGCATGTACTCTTTGAATTCGATCAGGTAGCTTATCCATCCGCTCAGGCTTCGCGGCGTGCCGTTGCGAAGCGATCCTCCGACGGCTGCGAACCTCCCTTCGCGGTGTCGTTTGACAGCGCGTTCGATCACATCGGGTCGGGCAAGACAATCGGAATCGATCATCACGAGAAACTCTGATTGCGTAGCCCGCGCGCCTCGATTGCGCGCGGCTCCGGCGAATGTGCGTTGTTGAAGATGAATGAGTCTGACCGATGGAAATTCCCGCTCGACGATCTGCGGCGTGCTGTCAGTGGAACTGTCTACGACGATGATATCGAAAGGAACCTGGGCGCGCTGATCTAAAAGAGAGCGGAGGCACGCGCGAATGGTTCGCTCCGAGTTGTAACAGGGGACGATGACCGATACTATGGGCGATGTGTTTTTATCTGTGGATTGATTTTGCATCAGGCTTTCGATATCGATCCCCCCAGAGCGCAGAACGATCAGCAATGGTAAGCGATGGAGCAAGTCGCAGCAAGGTTGACGCAGACGCGCTTGAGAGATTCGACCCTTACGATGCAGAATCCGACAAATAATATGATGATCGATAAACGCGCCGGAAATTGATCGGCAGACGTTGCATTGAAAGCGAGAAACAGGTGGGAAAAACGGGCGCGCCTTCAACGAAAAACGGGAACAGATTATCTTCGTTGCTGTGGCAGTCTCTGAATGTTTATGGCCGGATCAAGTATCGATACCTGTTGCCCGCCTACACGATGCTCGGATTGGACAATAAAAAAACTGACTCGACTCCGCCGCTCGCTCTGCGCGGCGCGCAAAAACTGGCGCGACTGATCAACGGCTCAAGTGACACTCTCTACCGCGATCAGCTTCAATTTGTAATCGAGCGAGCCTCGGCTCAGAGAGGCGCGGTGATTTTTCTGCCTTCGACCGGGTGGGAGATCGCCAACCTTCAGCGGTCGCATCACCTCGCCCGTGAGTTCGCCCGACTCGGATTCGTGTCCATATTCGACAGCACGAACGCCTACGACGATGTCGATGGCTTTCGGGAGATCGAGCCTGACCTATTTCTGTTTCGCGGACCTGGCAAACTGCTGGCGGAAATCCCTAGCCCGCTGCTCTGGACTCTGACCTATAACTTCGATCAACGGAGCGTCTACCCTGACACGGCGAAAGTGGTTTATGACTGGATAGATGATTTCGAAGTGTTTCACTACGACCGCGATTTTCTCCAGCGTAATCACGAGCAGGCTCTCAATCGCGCGACTGTAATCGCGTGCGTCGCTCGAAGTCTTCATGAGCAGGCGGCTCTAAGCCGTAGGGATGCTTTGTATCTTCCCAACGCGGTCGAATACCAAAGATTTGCCGACGACTCAGCCGCGATTCCTGATGATCCGGATATCGAATCGCTTCGACGCGAAGCGAAACCCATAGCTTGTTACTACGGCGCGATGGCCGAGTGGTTCGACTATGAGATGATCGAATCTGTGGCGAGGGAAAGAGAGGACTGGAATTTTCTGTTCATCGGGCCTGCCTACGACAACAGCCTGCGCGAGCGCGGACGCGCGATGCTGAAACGAAAAAACGTCCGATGGATAGGCCCGCGACCTTACACGGAACTTCCCGGTTATCTGCGCCTCGTCGATGTCGCCATGATTCCGTTTCTGATAAACGACATTACGAGGGCCACGTCCCCGCTGAAGCTTTATGAATTCTTCGCCGCCGCAAAACCTGTGGTGACGACGCCCATAAGCGAGTGCCTCGCTTTCGAAGATGTGATGACGGCCGAGGGCGCGAAAGATTTCTCGCGCTCGCTCGATATCGCTAGGGCCAACGCCGAGGACGCGCATTTCCGCGAGCGGATGAGAAAACTCGCCGAGGAGAATTCCTGGACAGCCCGCGTGCAGATGGTGATTGAAAGGCTTGGAGTGTAAGCTGGCTTGCGCGAGCGGCGGTTTCGTTGTTCAATGGCAGACTTGGAGTAATGAAGCCAATAATAAAAATATCGAATCTCAGCAAACAATTTCGCATCACGACGGGCGAGCGCGGCGCAGTGCGTTACGACACTTTGCGCGAATCCATCGTTAGCTCGATTCGCACTGCGTTCAGAGTCAATCATCGCCGGTCGGAAGCCACCATCTGGGCGCTCAAAGACATAAACCTCGATGTGATGCCCGGTGAAGTCATAGGACTCATAGGCCCGAACGGCGCGGGCAAATCGACTCTGCTCAAGGTTCTCTCGCGCATTCTCGAACCCAGTTCGGGCAGGGTCGAGCTTTACGGCAGAGTCGCAAGCCTGCTGGAAGTCGGCACGGGCTTTCACCCCGACCTTACGGGCAGAGAGAACATCTATCTCAACGGCGCGGTGCTGGGAATGCGCAGGCGCGAAATCGACGCGCGGTTCGATGAGATAGTCGCCTTCGCCGAGGTAGAAAAATTTCTCGATGAAGCGGTGAAGCATTATTCGAGCGGCATGTATGTCCGTCTGGCTTTTGCTGTGGCGGCGCATCTCAATCCTGAAATTCTGATCGTAGATGAAGTGCTGGCCGTAGGCGACGCCAGCTTTCAGAAAAAATGCCTGGCCAAGATGCAGGACGTTATGCGCAGCGGCAGGACTGTTTTGTTAGTAAGCCATTCGATGGCGATGATGCGTCAGCTATGCGTGCGCGCCGCGCTGATAGACGGAGGAGAAATCAGGAAACTCGGACATACCCAGGACGTTGCCGACTACTACGAAGCGATGTGCGACGCGAAGGCGGCTCGAAAATAAAGACCGCATGCTCAAACCGGTTTATCGTAAATTCGCCGAAGAGTTCGCCGGAAAAATCAACGCGGGAGATTTCCGAGCGGCTCATCCGTTATTTGCCCCGTGGCTGCAAGGCGAGATCACGGTGGGATTATCTCCTCATACATCTCAAATGCACATTGAGTGATTATGAACATCGTTATTGCGACGCAGCATATCAGCCGCGATAAGGAAACGAAATTAACCGCGTTCGTCCGCCAACTTCACCGCGAGGGGTATGAGGTCTCGATAGCCCTCGATGCGGATTCCGATATCGAAGAACTCGAAAAAGAGACCGACCGCACGCTTCGCCTGCGCCTGCCGCAAACTCTGCTCGGAGCCGATGCTCTCCGATCCGCGGATCATCTCGTCGAATTGGCCTCCCGTAGCGCGCTGCTTTTTCTCGACGCTGCCGATCTGTTCGTCATTGGGGCGATGGCCTCAGCGCGGCTCAATATCCCTTTCGCCGTTTCGCTCGATGAGTTATCTCTTTTCATTTCGACAACCAGCGCGTCGGCCCTCTTTCTGTTCGAGCATATAATTCTCAAAGATGCGTCGAAAGTTTTTTGCGCCTCGCAGGAAATCCTTCATCGCACGCTTGAAATTCAACCGCTGGCTCGATGCTGCCTGTTCTCGACTGAAACCTTCATCAGTGAGACAGCCAATCTGTCGGCTTGCGACCGAGGGTCGCGCGATGAGTTGATCGAAATCATTCGTCTCAACCCTGATCGCCGTTTGCTTTCAATCGACATGCTTCGCAGCCTGATCGAGAAAAAAGAGACGATAAATCTGAGCGTGAGCAGTTATCTGAGAATGGCTGAAAGAGAGCAGTCATTTCTTCATCAGGAGCAGGTGCTCGGAGCTATGGCTTCGCGGCTCAAACAGAAAGAAGCCGATATCGAAAAGATGAGATCGACACTCGGATGGAAACTCCTCCATCGTTATGGCCGGATCAAATACCGATACCTGCTGCCCATTTATAAACTGCTGGGGCTTGATCGCCGCCCGACCAATAACAACGAGCAAAGGCAATCATCTCTGAAAAGGGAAAGCGTCGGGAAACCGAGACCCGGAGATTTTTATTCATCGCTTACGATCCGACCTGAGCTTGGGCCGGAAGAGATGTTCGCCGTTCTGGAAAGAAATCGCCCCGTCCGCGAACTTCACCTTCCTGACGTGATCTGCTTTTCGATCATCGATTGGGATTTTCGCTATCAACGGCCTCAACATCTGATGTCGCAGTTCGCCGCTCACGCGCATCGCGTGTTCTACATCAGCCCGTCGCGCTTCAAATCCGATTCATCGCGCGAGCGCGTTTCCGTCAAAGCTATCAAAGAGAATGTCTATGAAGTGGAACTCGCTCTCAGCGATCAGCCCAACCTCTACCTGGAAACAATCGAAGGCGAAAACCTGACTTCGATTCTCGACTCGCTGGAAGAACTGCGCCGCAGATTCTCGATTGATGAAGCCATCAGTTATGTGATGATAGCCTCGTGGACGGACGCCGCTCTGGAAGCGCGCGCGCGCTGGGGCTGGAGGGTCGTCTACGATTGCATGGACGAATGGGACACGTTCCCGAACATAAGCCGGGAGGTCGTCAAAGCGGAGATGAAACTGGTCAAAAACTGCGACCTGATAGCAGTCACGGCCCGGCGACTTTTCGAAAAGTGGAGATACTTCGACCGCCCCCTCGTGCTTGCGCAAAACGCCGTCGATGACGATTTCTACCTGCAACACTTTCGCCCCAACTCGCTGCTCGAAGATGTCCCGCCTCCGATCATCGGATACTACGGCGCGATTGCCGACTGGTTCGACGTTGAACTGATGACGGAGGTCGCAAAGCGACGGCCCCGTTACACCTTCGTTTTGATCGGAGGCGTATTCGACACCGATGTGTCCGCGCTCGAAGCTTTGCCCAACGTGCGTATGCTCGGCCAGCAGCCTTATGAAAAGATGCCTCTGTATCTTTATCGCTTCGATGCCTGCATCATTCCCTTCAAAATCAACGCCGTGACTGAAGCCACCGACCCTGTGAAACTCTACGAATACCTCATCGGCGGAAAGCCTGTCGTCACGGTCGCGCTGCCCGAACTCGATCCGTGCCGCGATCTGGTCTACATCGCCCGAAAGATGGAAGATTTCGTCGCGCGCCTCGATGAAGCCGTGGCTGAACGTGATGCTGATATCGAAGCTCGCCGCAGGGAGTTCGCCCGTCAAAACACATGGCGGAATCGATACGAGCGCCTGAGCGAAGCAATCGCAGAGACCACACCGCGGGCCAGCGTCGTCATCGTCACCTATAACAACATCGCGCTCAACCGTCTCTGCATCGAAAGCATAATCCGCAACACGGCTTATCCCGATTATGAAATCGTCGTAGTCGATAACAACTCCGCCGACGGCACGCAGGATTATCTTTTGCGACTGGCCGAGGGACGCGCGAATGTCAAGGTCATACTCAACGAGAAAAACGAAGGATTCGCGCGGGCGAACAATCAAGGCATTAGCGAAAGCTGCGGCCATTACATAGTGTTGCTCAACAACGACACCGTAGTTCCTCCCGGATGGCTGACTCGATTGATCTTTCATTTGAGAGACGAGAGAGTGGGGCTTGCAGGGCCGGTGACTAACTTCGCGGGCAATGAGGCGAGGATCGATGTCAGTTATCGCTCGTGGGCCGAGATGGAAGATTTCGCCGCTGATCGTATGCGGACCAACGACGGACTCGTGGCTGATATAAAAATGCTGGCGATGTTTTGCGTAGGCTTTCGGCGACAGGTTTATGATGAAGTCGGGCCTTTGGATGAACAGTTCGGAATAGGGATGTTCGAGGACGACGATTACTCGCTGCGCGTGAAAGACAAGGGCTATCGAGTGGTTTGCGCGGCGGATACTTTCGTTCATCATTTCGGGCAGGCGTCTTTCGGCAAACTGATCGAGAGCGGTCAGTACGACCTCATATTCGAAGAGAACCGCCGTCGCTTCGAAGCCAAGTGGAACACGAAATGGATGCCTCACAGTCACGCGCCGCTTCGCTTCGAGCCTCACAAAACGGAAAAACGAAGAGAGAAATCGTCGTCCGGGAGCGCCTGATCGATAAGACTGTAAGCAGAAAGCAAACTCCGAGCGCAATCTGAAATATGGTTGAGTTGATAGTCTGGATCATTCTGCATCTGCTCGCGCTGGTCCTGATGTCTCTCTCGGCGTTAGGCGTCGGATGCCTGTTTCTCGGTCGCGTCAGCTTTCACTCTCTTCTGGAGCGCGTCTTATTTACAATCGCCGCGGGATTGGGCGCATTCGGGCTGATGCTTTTTCTGCTCGGACTCGCGGGCGCGCTTTACCGCGAAGCGGTTCTCGCGCTCACTGCGGCAGGGGGCCTTTCAGGGCTGACTTTTCTCGTCCGACAGCGCGAGCAGATCAAGTCCAGTCTGCAATCGCTCCGACCGGCGAAAGCCGCGCTCATCCTTTTCGGTCTCTCGTGCTGGGCCTTCGTCCTGTGGCCGACTTTCTTTCCTCCGAACGAATGGGACGCGACTTCGAATCATCTCTTTTTAGCCCGTGAGTATCTTTCAACACACAGAATCACAGCGCCTCCAGGCATACCTCATCCGGTGCTGCCCGCTCTCAATCACATGCTTTTCACCTGGGCGATGGCCATCGAGGACGACATCGCCGCGCAGATGATCGAGCATATGCTGATGATGATCGTCGCTGCGGGAATTTATTCTCTGGGTCAGCGTCGCAACCGACCTCTGTGGGGAGTTGCGGCCGGCCTGTTCTGGCTTGCGAACCCGCTGGTTTTGTGGCTGGGCCAGGCGGCTTATATCGATATGGGCGTTACGGCTTTTGCATTTCTCGCAGTCGCGGCGCTGGGCAACTTTTTCGAGAGCCGGGAAAGCATATGGTGGCTCATCGCGATGTCGCTCGCAGGGATGGCAGCGGGCGCGAAGATGACAGGACTGTTTTTCGTCGCAGCAATCGGGATTGCGGGATTGTGGGCGTGGGCGAAATCGCGCATCCGTTGGAAAGAATTGATCGCGGGCAGCGCGCTGGCTTTCCTCATAGCCGCGCCCTTTTATGCGCTCATCGCTTATCACACGGGAAATCCTCTCTGGCCCGTGCTGGCTCATCTGAGTCAGGGCGTGTGGGCCGACCCGACCATCACGCAGTTCAATAACTGGATAAACAGAGTCGGCGTGGCGAAAACGCCGCTCAATTTTCTGCTGCTTCCTTTTTATCTGTCGTTCGAGTTGGAGCGATTCCTGCCCGAACCGCGCATATGCCGACTGATCATTTTCTGGCCGCTGGCGTGGATCATCTCTTTTCGCGACCGCGAAACTCGCTGGTGGACTTTGTGGGCGCTGGCGTTTACGGCCTTCTGGTTCCTCACTTCTCAGCAAACGCGACTGCTCCTTCCGGCTTTGCCGTTTATGATCCTCGCGCTTTATGAAAGCGTCGGATATATCACCGAGAGACTATTCAAGTCTGCCGCCCTTCGACGCGCGATATGGGCGGGGGCAGCCGCTTGCGCTTTGATCCTGATCGTGCGAGCCGTACCCGGCGTCATTGTCAGCAGTGATAGACCGCCGACTGATCCCGCTGCGCGCGAGAATTTCCTGATGAAATTCTATTCAGGTTACGGCGGAGTCCGTTATATCAACTCTCGTTCCCTGAAAGATGAAACTGTGTATGTCATTGGCGGCAGTTGGCTGAATTATTATTTCACCTCGCCCATCATCGATTGGAACGGACTGGTGCAACGAATGCACCGCCCTTCATTCCGCTGGCCTGAAGACACGGACTGGGTCGAGAGTCTGAAATCCGGTGGAGTCCGGTGGATACTGGTTTTTTATCACGGTAATCCGGCGTGGATGAAAATGCATGCGGATGATCCGGCGTGGAGACCCCGCTGGCCTCCTTACGAGATTGTTTACGAAGACGCGCAGGCGTGGGTGTTTCGTCATCCCTGATCGGCGCGTCGGCGCATCCAGAAAGACACGCTATTGTAAGGCGCGGGCAGGAAGGGAAACGCACGAAGCATCTTTTCTTCATGCTCAGTGCACAGATAATTATTGGCAAGCAGAATTTCAAACTCGCGGTTGAACATCAGAAAAGCCATCAGAAGATACTGCTCGTTCCAGAAAATCTTTTTCTCCACGACCCACTGACGCGGATAATCGCGCGGGAAGAAGATGTCGTGCAGATGAATTATCACGCCCGGTTTGAGACGCGGCAGTATCTCGAAAAACAATCGGTTCACATCCGAACCGACTTTGGAGACGTGCGAGCTATCGATGAAGAGGAAGTCATCGGCTTCGAGCGCGTCGAATTCTTCCAATGGAACAGACTGAAGCGGCGAAGGGATGAGTCGCGAGAGTCCTTCGAACCCGCGTGTGAGAACACTCATCGGGAAAGGTTCGATGCACTCGACGCGCGTCTCTCCGTTGATGCGCGCGGCGCGGGCCGCGATCATCGTCGAATAGCCTGCGCCGACTTCGATGATTCTTCGGGGACGAAACTCGCGAATCATAGCGTGATAGACGACTCCGTCCAGCGCGCCGAACGAAGGATTGCGCCAGCGATACTCGTTCTCTTGGGCTTCTCGTTCAGTCGCGGGAGTCGAAGCCATCTCATCGCCCCACTTCGCCAAACGGTCGATGAGTGAAATCTGGGCCTCGGCGTCAAGCTCTAAAACACGGTCGAAGCGATGCGACCAGAGCGACTGATCGAGCAGCGCGACTTCCGGTATAGGATGATGAAAATTCACGGGCAGGATATGAACCTTCTTCTCTTCGGCCAGAATGAACAGCTTTTCGAAAGTTTCAGCATTGCGGAATCCGATTCTTCCCACAGGGATAAGCAGCAGCGAAAGCGCGCGCGCCGCAACATCGGCCCTCAATCGATTGACTGAGAACTCATCGCTCGTGGCAAGAAGCTGCTCGTATAAAATCTGCCAGCGGGCGACTGATTCTGTGTCGGCGAGCGATGAATCGAAGAGCGCGGCGATAGCTCTTCGATTTCGCCAGCGCGATAATATTTCTCTGAGCGGTCGCGCCGCTCGTCTGAACGCCCGACGGATCATCATCATCTCAACCATCAACCAGCTTCATTGCGTCTTCATTGTACCTGTTTCCTGCGGCTGCACCGGGCGGCGCTATCTCGCTGATACGGGCAATATCCGCCGCAGTGAGTTCGACCGCAAGCGCGCCGAGATTTTCTTCGATGTAGGCTTTGCGCTTCGTGCCTGGGATCGGAATCAGGTCGTCTCCCTGCGAGAGCATCCATGCCAGGGCGAGTTGAGCGGGCGCGCATCGTTTTTCATCGGCTATCTGCTCGACTCTTCCGGCAAGCGCGAGATTGCGCTCGAAGTTTTCGCCCTGAAATCGCGGAAAGTTTCGACGGGCGTCTTTCTCTGAAAAGGTGTCCGCGCTTTTGATCTTACCCGTGAACATGCCTCTGCCGAGCGGGCTGAAAGCCACAAACCCCACGCCAAGCTCGCGGCACGCAGGCAGCGCATTTGCTTCCGCCTCGCGAGTCCAGAGTGAGTATTCCGATTGCAGCGCAGCTATGGGATGGATCGCCTGAGCGCGGCGAAGCGTTTCGGCTGACACTTCCGAAAGCCCCAAAAACCGAACCTTGCCCGCGCTGACTAACTCGGCCATGGCCTGAAGGGTTTCTTCGACGGGAACTAGCGGGTCGACTCGGTGCAGGTAGTAAAGATCGATCACATCCGTGCCGAGCCGTTTGAGACTCGCTTCGCACGCGCGGCGCGCATGTTCCGGGCGACCATCTACGCCGAATTTGCGTTCTTCTTTCGAGACGAATCCGAATTTGGTGGCGAGAAAAACTTCGGCTCGTCGGTCACGGATAGCCCGCCCGACAAGTTCTTCGTTATGGCCTTCGCCGTAGATGTCAGCCGTGTCGAGAAAATTTATTCCGAGATCGAGCGCGTGATACAGCGTGCGAACGGATTCTTCATCGTCGCGGCTGCCATAGCTTTGAGACATTCCCATACAACCGAGTCCCAGAGCCGAAACCATCGGGCCGTTTTTTCCAAGCTGTCTGAATTTCATTTCTTTTCCTCAATCATTCGCGCCGGAGTTGTAGCTCCAAAATATCGCATATTCGTCGGGCCGCGCGACCGTCGCCGAAAGGATTTTCCGCTGAAGCCATCTTCGCGTATTCGTCGGCGCGGGTGAGCAGCCGCGATGTCTCTTCGATTATGCGCGCGGAATCGGTGCCGACTATTTTTCCCGCGCCGCTTTCTATAAGCTCAGGTCTCTCGGTTATGTCTCTCAGCACGAGCGCAGGCTTGCCGAAAGAGGGAGCTTCCTCCTGAATGCCGCCTGAATCCGTCAGTATGAGATAACACCGACTCATCGCCCTGAGCATATCGAAATAAGACAGAGGCGCAAGCAGATGAATCCTTCGCTCGCCGCGAAGCTCTTCGCCTATGACGCTTGCGACCTGCTCGTTGAGATGAACGGGGAAAATTATTTCAACATCGTCGAAGCTTTGAGCGATAGTTTTGACGGCCTGACAGACCGAGCGAAGCGGCGAGCCGTGGCTCTCGCGGCGGTGGGCTGTGACTATCAGCGCGCGAGAGCGAGCGAAATCAATCCGCCTCAAAGTTTCGTTTTCGAACTCGCCGTCGAGCGAAACACCGCGAAGCGCATCGACTATGGTGTTGCCTGTGACGAATATGCTTTCTTCCCTTACGCCTTCGCCGAGGAGATTCAACCGCGAGCGAGCGGTCGGGGCGAAGTGCCAGTCTGCGAGGCAGGAAGTGATGCGGCGATTGACTTCTTCGGGAAAAGGATTTTGCCTGTCGAATGAACGGAGTCCCGCTTCGACGTGGCCTGTTTTTATGCCGAGATAAAACGCGGCGAGTCCTGCGGTCATAACCGTAGTCGTATCGCCCTGAATGAGCGCGGCGTCAGGTTTGAGGTCGCCGAGCAGATCGAAAAGCGCGGTGAGCGAGCGCGAGGCGAAATCGGCGAGGCTCTGACCCCGCTGCATGAGATTGAGATCGATCTGGGGGTGGATCGAGAAAGCGGAAAGGAACTGATCGAGCATCTCGCGGTGCTGGGCCGTAGCAATGAGAGTGTGATCGAATGCCTCAGGTCGCCGGTCTATTTCTTTTATGACCGGAGCCATTTTGATTATCTCGGGGCGCGTGCCGACGATGGTGACGATTTTAGGTTTCTTCATAGGAATCGGACTAATCGGCAAGATCGGCAATCAATGCTTTTTTTATCCCTTCAGCCCCGTCGGGCAGGTTTCATATATTACGCGCCTGCGCGCGGAGGCGCAATTTATCGCAACCTCTCATTCGAAGACCTGTCCTAACACTTTTCTTGACGCGGGGCGTGATTTGACATAGAAGCCTCGGAATGCGGACGGCACTCGCTTGTGTGAAAGTGAAAAATCGCAGAGTACGAACACGGCTTCGTCTATGTCCGGCAGCTTTGTGAGAAGAGTGAAGATCGTGCGCTCTCCCGGTTCCAACTGGAATAGGCCTTTTAGAGCGGGATCGCCCGATTTCATGATACGCACAGCATGCACTCGGCTCTCATCGGGGACAAGAAGCGCGCCATCCTGCCGTACTCCTGTCATCCGTATTCTGACCTCCTTCAACCGTAGAGGGCGTTGGCCGGTATTATGAATCGTGTAATCCGCAGTGAAAATCACGGATGAATCGGGCAACTCGTGATGTGAGCAGGTGAGTTCGGATCGCCAGCGATGGCCGAGAACATTGAAGAGACGGAATCTTATCGCAGCGGCAAGTGCGCCAATCAGGAGAGCGATATCGACTAATATCCCGGTGGCGTCGTGCAATTCACTGAGTGAAATCATTTGCATCGATCCTCCTTCGTTGCGGCATTCAGATGCGTGAACAGTAAGCGCGCTCATTTATAAGAGAAAGCGGAGAAGAGAAAAACGCCGCTTTATAAAAACGGGCATCAATCCAGCCTGATGATTGCGTAAGCCGGAGGCTTGTCGGGCCGGGTGAAATAGCCGTGACTTGAACTGACGTTAACGGCGACTCTCGCGCAACTTCAGCCCCCGGATCGCGCCAGCGATCATGCGATTGACAGCCGCGAGAGAGAGTCCGCCTTCGTCTGTCGTGGGTATGGTCGCAAACCCGATTGCCGACGCTTTTGGATAGCGGCTGAAGATCGCCTCGAACAAAGCGGCCAACTGTTCGCTCGACACTCCGTCAGGCACTTTGTTCCCGTGTCCCATCACCTCGCGCGGATCGAGCACATCCATATCGATATGAACATAAATTTTGTCGGTGAGTCGACTCAAACGATCCATTTGCGCGAACACAGCAGGCGTCATATTGCGAAGATCATCGACCGTGAGTTGTTCGATGAACGACTGGTCGAGCAGGTGCTGCTCGAGCGGATCGGCGAGGCGCACGCCGCCCATCACTACGTGGCGATCCGAGAGAGGCGGATCGAGATGAGCGTCGAGTCGCATGCGGTGCAGCGCGCGTCCTGTCGCTACAGCCACAGGCATTCCGCCCAGCGAGCCGCTGCGCGTCGTCTCCGGCGTATTGAAGTCGGGGTGCGCGTCGAGCCATAGCATACTGATTTTGATCGGCTCGCGCGTCGGCCCTGAATGTTGCAATCCGGCGACGAGTCCCGGCATCGATGGACAGGTCGCAAGCAATCCGACGGTGAAGTACCCATCGTGTTCGTTCTTCGCCACGATATCGGCGAAGTGGCCGAGCGCCATTCCAAGCCGTTTCCATCCGCCATACTCTTTGTTCTCGTCGGGCGTGAGCGCGACCTCTTCGACTCTCGTGACTGCGCCCATATCGGAGAGAATTTTCTGGATGCCGCCGGCGGCCATCGTGTTAGGACCTGCGGAAGTTCCGTTGGGAGAGAAAGGTTGCTTGACGAGGGCGACGCGCAGCCGTCCGTCCGAGGCGGTATATCGTTGCGCGCGGATTAGAGTCGATCCGATGAGAAGGATGACCAGCGATGTAACGATGAGTTTTCGCATCACGGTGTCCTCATGAATGTATGGAGATGAAATTATTTTCACTCACTACACTGCAATGGTTCGGACAAAATCAGGCGGCGATAGCACCGTAAGTCCTGAGTTCATCATAACAGGGGTGATTTTTCACCCAGGTTGGATCGAGAGCTAACTTCTCAATAAATAAATCGAGCAATCGC
>Ga0187893_10001434_pt1 | contig 57220 bp, 46 predicted proteins | sample MA1701074metaG_FD_139574 | JGI IMG/M metagenome (GOLD analysis project Ga0187893, IMG submission 139574) | White microbial mat communities from a basaltic lava cave in the Kipuka Kanohina Cave System on the Island of Hawaii, USA - MA170107-4 metaG ...
GCGACAGATGAAGCGGGCCTTTCCGCGGCGAATCTACGGTCGTCGCTGGCATGTCGAGGCCGCCATCTCGCAGATGAAGCGCTGCCTGGGCTGCGAGCTTCGCGCCACCAGCGCTGCCGGCCGGACCGAGGAGATTCTCTGGAAGGTCCTGACCCATGACCTGAGCATCCTCAGGCGTGTCGCTTGAGGGTTTCAACGGAGCATCCGCTGCGCTGAATGAATGACTCGTAGAGCCGCTCGAACTCGTCGGTGTACGGCAGGTCGTCCACCGTTTTTCGCGTGCGCTTGTAGAGCTCGATCAGGAGCTCCTTGTGCTGCTGGGGGATGCGAAGCCGGGCCATGAGCGTCTCCTACTGCATGCCGTCGAAGGCCGGTGTCTGCTCCAGGATGCGCAGAATCTCCCGCGCGGCGTAGATGCGGTTCCGGCGCTGCCCCGTGATTTCCTCGAGGATCCCGTGCTTGATGAGTTGGTTGATGTTGTTCTGGGCCGACTGGGGCTGGACCTCGAGCCACGCCGTTGCGCGCGCAAGGTTCGTAAACGGGTTGTGGAACAGCCCGTCGAGGAGCTTCAACAGGAGAGCCGAAGTGCGCGCCGTCTGGCACATCGCTGCCCAACGATCACGAAGCGTGAACAACTGGCGGGCGCGTTCGACCGCGTCAATTGACTGGTCGGCGACGCCGCGAAGGAAGAACTGAAACCACTCGGACCACGCGCCCTGACGGCTGACATCGAGCAGGTGCTCGTAGTACTCGGTGCGGTGCCGCTCGAAGTACGCCGACAGGTAAAGCACCGGGTGCGGGATCGCTCGCTCGCTTTCGAGCAACAGCGAGATCAGTAATCGCCCGACGCGCCCATTGCCGTCCTCGAACGGATGGATCGCCTCGAACTGGTAGTGGATCATCGCCAGGCGAACCAACAGCGGCACCTCGTTTGGCGTGTTCACAAAACGCTCAAACGCCTTAAGGAGCTCGGAGAGTCGCTCGTGCGGCGGCGGGACGTAGATTGCATCTTCGATGTGACGACTCGTACCGATCCAGTTTTGACAGCGGCGGAAGCGGCCTGGGTGCCGATCGGAGCCGCGTACGCTTTCGAGCAAGATTCCGTGCAGCTCGCGGATCAAGTTGAGGGAGAGTGGAATCTGGCGGAGTCGCTCGCGGCCGTGATCCAAGGCGCGCACGTAGTTCGCGACCTCCCGCACATCGGGAACGGTTTCCTCGAGGCTCGGCGTAATCTCGAACAGAAACAGGTCTGAGAGCGTTGTCTTCGTCCCTTCGATGCGGCTGGAGAGCACAGCCTCGCGGCTGATAAAACTGCGGATGAGCAGGCGCGGGTTTGGCAGCGTCCGCGCGATGCCGGCAAGTTGGCCGAGAGCTCGGTCGGCGGTGGACAGCGCGGAGATAAGCGGGCCGTCGAAGGAGACCGTCGGCGGTAGGTTTTTCGGGACACAAGTGTCGTGTCCTTCGAAACCGCGAACAAGCCGCACCCAGCCTTCCGCTTTGAAGCCTCTATGATCCAAAAGGATAGCGCCCTATTCCAGGTAACCGTCTTACCCCCGCTTGTTATTGTGAGTTCATAGCCATTTTCACAATAAGATACGGGATCCATGCCTCGCCGCAACCCCGGGTCTCTAGTGTTGGTCAGCGCTTCCTCACCGGCTCGTGCTACCTGATCCGCGACCACTCCGGTTCCGGCGAGATGATCGAACCGAGTTCCCTTAGTGGCAGTCGTTTCAAATCCAGCCGCTTCCCCCCCGGAAAATCGACGTTCTCAGCATCTTGGATTGAAACGCGAGGCCGCTCGTAAGTCCCGCTCGCGCATGAAGAAAGCCTACCCGCCCACGCCGAGGGCCTTCGACTCGACGAAACTCGGGGCGACTGGATTCGAACCAGCGACCTTCTGCACCCCATGCAGACGCGCTAACCGGACTGCGCCACGCCCCGTTCCGGCAGCGCATTAGAGGCGGGCCGCGGCCGGCCGTCAACGGCATCGTCCGCGCATCGCCCGATCGTCCGCGCATCGCCCGATCGCCCGCGCACCGCCCGGCCGCCCGCGCACCGCCCGGCCGCCCGCGCACCGCCCGATCACCCGCGCATCGCCCGATCGCCGGCCGGCGCACCGGGTCTCGGGACACGGCGTCCAGCCGCTGTCTCGCGCGTCGTGTCTCGTTCCTCTGAACACCAGCCCGCAGCGCGAGCAAGGGCGGATGCCCGGCCTTTCGCGGCCCGGCGCGACCGGGCGTCGTGCGATCGTTGTCAGCGGTGCGTCATCGGTTCGCGGTAGGGCTCGCCGCGTTCGTAGGCCGCCAGACGCTGCGCCGCCCACCAGACCGCGTTTGAGCGCGGGTTCTTCGGCGCCAGTTGCCGCGCGCGGCGGCCGACCTCGCGGGCCGCGTCGATCCGGCCCGTTTCGGCCAGGGCGGCGGCCAGCGCGTCGAGCGCGGGAGGATGGTTTTCTCCGAACAACTTCACCGCGCGTTGCGCCAGGATCATCGCCGCCGCGCCGTCGCGCAGGTCGTCGCACGGGCTGGTCGCCCGCAGCAGCGCGAGTTGCGTCAGGTCGTACGATCCGCGCGGCGACAGGGCCGACGGCTCGGCCCCCCGGTCCAGCCCCAGCGCCTCGGCGTGCAGTTGCGCCCGCTGGGCATCCGACGCGCACTTGTAGCCCATTTTCACCACCACGTCGGCCAGGGCGATCCGCCGACGATAGTCCAGGCGCCAACTGCCGGCCGCCTGCCCGGCAACGGCCAGCGCCGCCGCCACGATCGGCGTCCAGCGCGCGGCACGGGATTCCCGCGTTCCGCGCGGCCCCGACCACGACGTGACGAACACGAGCGCCGCGACGATCAGTCCCGAAAAGGGGAGCAGATCAAGCACAATGGCGTCGGCGTTCCAAAGCGTGCCGTTGACGTATCCTCCGCGAAGCAGGGTCAGGCAAAGGTCGTAGTACGGGTGCAGGAACTCCTTGGGGAAATGGGGGTACGTCGCGGCCGCGACGGCGGTCTGAAAGATTCCCAGCAGCGCGCCGAGCCGGAAGAAGCCGTGGCTCAGCGCTCGGTACGGCTCGGCCAGCGCGAGCGCGACGCCCTCCAGCAGGAACGGAATCGCGGGCACGAGGTAGCGCACCGACATCGACCAGCCGCCCATCCAATCGACGGTGGTCGTAACGAACGCGAACAGGCCGGCGACGCAGGCGACGGCCGCCGCCGCCGTGCCGCGGTCCATCGCCGCGGCGTGGGGCGCGGCGGCGCGGGACGCCTCGTCGGAGCGCCGAGCAGGTCGCTCGCGCTTCGAGTGGGCGGTGGGCCGCGCGGCGGCCGGCGCCCGGGCGGACGAATACACCCGCCACCAACCCAGCGGCGCAAGCAGCAGAAACGGCGACAGGAAGAACAACCCGCGTTTCGGCAGGACGGTCATGCCCGCCACGGCGTCGAGCCGCGGCGACTGCACGCCGAAGACTCCCTTGCGGTACTCCGGACCGTAGCGCTTGTCGGAGTGGTGCAGGAACCCCGCAGCGATTGGCCGGCCGAAGCAGGCCTGGTTGTAGGCCATCCATCCGGCCGCCAGGGGCAGGGCCGCGGCCAACAAGGATGCCGCCGCGCCGGCCCGCCGCCGCGCGTCGCGTCCGCGCGCCACGACGAAGAGCGCGACCACGGCCGCCGCCGGCGCGATCACGTAGTCGAACGTAAAGGCCGTAGCGAGCAGCAGGCCCGCCAGGGCCGCGTACCCGGGCCGGGGTGACTGCCGCGCCGCGAGGTACGCCAGGAAGACGAGCATCCCCGCCGCCGCGTGCGAGAAGAGGTGCGTGCTGTAGATGAAGAAGTTGGTTCCCAGCGCCCCGGCCAGGACCACGGCCGCGCCGCGCCGCTCGTCGCCCGCCAGGGCCGTCCAGTGCCGCCGGGTGCCGAACCAGAACCACACGGCCGGGAGCGACAGCCCGAACACCCGCAGCAGGATCGACATCGTGCGGAGGTCGTCGTACGCCACGCCCAGCCGCCGAAACGTCCACGCCAGCGGGACCAGCGCCAGGGAGTATCCGGGGGCCTTGTCGGTGAAGCGCCGGCCGCCGAATTCGGCCCGATCCTGGATGGTGCCGAAGCGGCGCACCGGCTCGTCAATCGAAAGCGTGCCGTGGTCGATGACGGCGAGGGTCAGATAGACGCGGCTGCGGACGTTGGGGTTGGCAAAGGCGCGGAACTCATTGGAGAAGAAGAGGTGCGTGGCCGCCAGCAGCGCGAGAAGCAGGCCATCGCGTCGCGACACGGTCCGCCCCGGGGGGTTCAGATTTTCATCAGGTGGCACGGGTGCGTATGTGCGTGACGTTCGATGTTGTCGGCGTAGGTCTGCATGATGCGGGCGACCGTGTCGGGGTCGTCCTGTTGCACGCCGGGGTCCAGAAGGGGAGCGGACAGTTCCCAGCGGTAGTAGTAATTCCTCCGCGAAAGCATGAAGGCCTGCATCACGGGCGCGCCGACGCGCAGCGCAATCTGGAGCGTGCCGGTCAGAAACTCTTTGCGCTGGCCGAAGATCGTCACCGGGCAGGTCCGAAGCCGCTCGCCGCGGAAGCGGTCGACGTCCAGCGCGGTGCAGACGGTCCGGTTCTCGCGGAACTCGCGGTAGATCGCGCGGGGAAACGTGTCGGCGTAGAACATTCGCATCGCCGCCGCCTCGGGCAGCGTCTCGGCGAATTTCTGCTGGACGTAGCGCCGCAGGGCCGCCTCCTTCGGATCGCGCACGCCGGCCAGCCGGTAGCCCAGCAGCGCCATCATGAATCCCGCGACGTGGTGCGAGCCGTAATGCGAAAGCATGATGTACGCCCCGCGGTTACGCCGCAGGGCCGCGTCGAGATGTTCGCGTCCGGACCAGCGGATGCGCCGCAGCAGTTTCTCGCGCGGCAGTTTGTCGAGGATGAGGTAGATCATCTTGTCGCAGCGGATGCGTCGGAAATAGCGCCAGGTGATGCGCTGTCGCCGCACCAGCGGGAGGCCTTCAGGAAAAATCTGCCGCAGCCGCGCGCCGACGCGACGCCGCCGGCGGATGTCCACCAGGTACTCGCACGTGCCGAAAAACTGCCCGAGCGCGTAGAGGCCGCTGAGCGAGAAGCACCGCGCCCACAGGGCCAGGAACGACCGCACCAGTTCAAACTTCAGGCGGGTCACGGCCCCGACGGCGCGTTCGCCGCGCAGGGCGTCTTCGCCGGCGTCGGTCGGCGCCGGGCCCGCGGGGCAGGGAGTCTGCATCAGCGGATCGGGCTCCGCCCGCTCCGTCGTCGATGATTCCCGCTCTTCGCGCCGGACGGGTCGGGCCGCGGTTTGCGCCGTGACGCCGTGACTCATCGGGCGTACTTCCTCGGGTCCAGCGAACCCAGCCCCTGCCCCTGCCAGTCCATGTCCAGCCCGCCGCGTTTCGGTGCGGGCCTCTTGCGAGGCGCGGCCGGGCGCGGCATCTCCGACGGCGCGGCCTTCGGCGCGGGCGGCGGACGCATGGACAGCGAGATTCGCTGCTGCTCGGGTTCGATTTTCAACACTCGGACCTGGATTTCCTGCTCCGGCGCGAGTTTGTCCGCGACGGTCCTGATCCGTTCCTCGCTGATCTCCGAAATGTGCAGCAGGCCTTCCAGCCCGGACTCCAGTTCCACGAACGCCCCGAACTCCGCCAGTCGCAGTACCCGGGCAGGAAAGAATTGCTCCGACGGGTAGCGCTCCCGCACGTTTTCCCATGGGTTGGCGGCGAGTTGCTTCAGGCCGAGTGTGATCCGCTTGCGTTCCGTCTCGACCGACAGCACGACCACCTCGACCACGTCGCCCTCGTTCAGCATCTCCTTGGGGTGGCGGAGGCGCTTCGCCCAACTCATCTCGCTCAGGGGGATCAGCCCGTCCACCCCTTCTTCCAGCGAGACGAACGCCCCGAAATTGGCCAGGCGCGCCACGCGCGCGTTCAGACGCATCTGCGGCGGGTAGCGCTCGGCGACCTTCTCCCACGGATCGCCCAGGACCTGCTTCAGGCCGAGAGAAACCTTGCCCGTCTCGCGGTTGACCTTCAGGACCTGAACGTCGATCTCCTGCCCGATGCTGACAACCGATTCCGGCTTGTCGATCCGACCCCAACTCATGTCCGAGACGTGCAGCAGTCCGTCCACGCCCGGCGTGAGTTCGACGAACGCCCCGTACTCCGCCAGGTTCCGCACGCGGCCGCGCAGCACGTCGCCGACCTTCATTTCCCCCAGAATCTTCTCCCGTTGCTCCTTCGCTTCGCGCTCCAGAACGATGCGGCGGCTGACGACCAGGTTCTGCTGGGCGCGGTCGACCTTCGTCACCTCCACGCGGACCGGCCGGCCGATCAACTCGCTGATGTCGCGCATGAAGTGCGTGTCGACCTGCGACGACGGGATAAACGCCCGCACGCCGCCCAGGTCCACCTCCAGTCCGCCCTTGTTCATTCCCGTGACCGGTCCTTCGTAAACCCTGCCTACCGCCACGTCGCGCCACAGCGCCGCCGCGGCGGCCTTCTTGCGCGAAAGGTTCAGCAGGCCGCCCCGCGCGTCGGCTCCCTCGACCAGTGCCTCGACCTCGTCGCCCAGCGCCGGCGCGGTCGCGAATTCGCCGCGCGGAATCACCCCCAGCATCTTTCCGCCCAAATCCACCAGCACGTCGCGGCTGGCCACGTTGGCCACTCGCCCGCGCACCAGCGCGCCCGGCTCGGCGGACTGCGGCTCCGGCGGCGCGGCCTCGGCCGTCGAAGTTAACTCGGCCGGATTCACGTCCGACATCGCCGCGTCGAGTTCGCGCTGGAGTTCCGCGTCGTCCTGGTGCAGCAGTCCCGGGTGAAAGGGGCCCTGGACGCTGTGATGGTCCGGTGGGTTCATCACGTTTGCATTAGGGGCAGTGGCCCCTGTCCCGGATTAACGGGCCGTAGGCCCTTGCTTCCCGACCGAACGCGCGGTCGTCGTCGGGAGGGATCGTCCCGTCCAGTCACGGCCGGCCGCCGGCGCGTCACCCATTCATCGGCCGTTTCGCACCGTCGGATTGCAGAGCGGGCACCCGGCGAGAATGGGGATGCCTCCAAGGTAACGAAAAACGGGGCGAAAGTCGACCCCGGGTCGGGCCGTGGCCGCCGGGAAGTGACCGCGGATTCCCGGCCCCGCACCCGTATGGTTCGGGGCTCACTTCCCGAACGCACAGCCCCAATCCGTTGCGGGGTCCACGGGCCGGCGTCCGTGATTCGGGCTGCGCGCCTCGGTTGGGCTCTGGGCTTTCGATCGTCGGCTGTTCTTGTCTAGTCCGCCTTCCCGTCGTTCTTACACCAGCGGTCCAGCCACGCGAGTACCGTCTCGTGCCACAGGACGCTGTTGGCCGGCTTGAGCACCCAGTGGTTCTCGTCCGGGAAGTACAGAAACCGGCTCGGGATGCCGCGGCGCTGCAGTGCCGTGAACGTACTCAGCCCCTGCGTATCGACCACCCGGTAGTCCAGGGCCCCGTGGATCACCAGCATCGGCGTCTTCCAGTTTTTCACGAAATCGATCGGGTTCTGCTTCTCATACCCGCCCGGGTTGTCCCACGGAGTGCCGACGTGGTCCCATTCCGGAAACCACAACTCCTCCGTGTCGTAGTAGGCCAGCCGCTCGCACAGGTTTCCGTCGTGACCGACGAGGCAACGGAAGCGTTCCGGCCAGTTGCCGGCGATCCAGTTGATCATGTACCCGCCGAACGACGCCCCCAGCGCGGCCACGCGCTCGCCGTCCATCCACGGATGCCGCGCCAGCGCCGCCGCCAGTCCTTTTTGCAGATCCTCCAGCGGCTTGCCGCCCCAGTCGCCGCGGATGCTGTCGCAGAACGCCTTCCCGTAGCCCGTCGAGCCGTGGAAATCGACCATCACCGCCGCGTACCCCGCCCCGGCGTATGCCTGCGGGTTCCAGCGATAATGAAAATGATTGCCGAACGATCCCTGCGGCCCGCCGTGGATCAGGAACGCGACCGGGTACTTCTTCGCCGGGTCGAAATCGACCGGCTTGACCACGTAGGCGTGCACCGTCTCGTCGTTCCAGCCCTTGAACGTGAACTGTTCGGCCTCGCCCATGCGGGCCGACGCGACGCGCCCGGCGTTGATCGTGGTCACGGGCCGCAGGTCTCCGCCTTCGGGCGGAACCGAGTACAGTTCGACCGGCCCCCGAAGGTCGTCGCGGCCGAAAACGATCCGTCCGCCCGCCCCGCGCGGACTCGAAACGGACCCGTCCCGAACCACGGTCCGCACCGCCCCCCCCGCGACATCGACGGCGAACAGAGAACTCTGGCCGAGGTTGTCGGCGACGGTGTAGATCGTCCGGCCGTCGGGCGACCACTCGAGATCGCCCGCGGAGCGGTCCCAGTCCTCCGCCAACGGCCGCGCCGGCCCGTCGGGCCACGCGCGGAGCATGATCGTCTGCTTGTCGGCCTCGTAGCCGGGCCGGCTCATCGCCAGGTAGGCGAGCGTCCGGCCATCGGGCGAGAACACCGGCCGCGTGTCGAGGGCCTTGTTGGCCTCGGTCAGGCAGCGCGGCGGCGCGGCGCCGTCGCACGGCGCAAGGTACAGGTCGCCGTTGGTGCTCCACGCCTCGTCGCGCCCGGCGTTCCGCGCGACGAAGACGATGGACCGACCGTCGGGCGTGAAGGCGATTTCTTCCGGTCCGCCGAACGGCTTCATGGGCACGTCGGCGTCGAGGTCGTGGGTTACATCGACCGCGTCGCCCTCGCCGGACGCGGCCCGTACGAACAGGTGCGACCGCCGGCCGTCCTTCCACGTGTCCCAGTGCCGCACGAACAGCCGGTCGTACACTCGGCCCGTCGCCCGGCGCTTCGCGCGCTCGTCGAGGCGGGCCTTCGTGTCCGCCACGGAGGCGGCGTCGAGGAAGACCTCCATCGTGTAGGCGATCCGCGAGCCGTCCGGCGATACCACGAGGTTCGCCACGTCGAGCGGCTCCTTCGTTACCGGTTCCGCCTCGCCGCCGTCGGCGGAGATTCTCCAGACCTGCGACGATCCGCCGCGCGGGGAGAGGAAGAAGATCGTCCGGCCGTCGGGCGACCAGCGGGGGTTGCTGTCGGCGTCCGGATGGGAGGTCAGCCGTTTCAGCCCGTTGCCGTCCGTCTCGACGAGCCACAGGTCGGTCCGGCCCTTGTTCGCCTCGAGGTCGGTCGTCCGCAGGACGAAGACGACCCGCCGGCCGTCGGGCGAGACCTGCGGATCGCCGATCCGCTCCATCGCGAGCAGGTCGTGAACGCTGAAGGGATGCGTCTGGTCCGCCCCGGTCGGCGCGTTCCATACAGCGCAGACCAGGATGCCGGCCGCCAATGGGCCGAGTTGCCTGCGGGGTGACCCGGGCCGGGCACCAGGCGCCGGTCCGCAGTCCGACCGCGGCCGCCGGGCCGCGCATCCGCGGCTTCCCAGTCCGCCGAGCCGGCTGCATTTGTTTGTTTTCTCAAAGTGAACGGCGCCGTGTGACCTCATCATTCCGCGTCCTCCAATCCAGTCCCGGTTTCGGCTTGAACCGCACGACGACAATCGGCATAATACCGCCCTGCGGAGCGTCGGCGCGCGGCGCGAACCGGCCTCTCGTCCAGCCGTAGGGAACTAGCGAAGGAGCCCGCCATGAAACGATCCCCTCTGTCCCCCGTTATCGTGCCTCTGGTCCTGTTTGCGGTCGCCGGAAGCAGCGGCTGCGTCTCGCGCGATGAATACCTGCGGACCAAGTTCGCGCTGGACAACGCCAACACCCGCGCCGCCGGCCTGGAGAACGAACTGGCCGACGAGCGGGCCCGGGCCGCCTCGCTCCAGAACCAGGTCGAGACCCTCCAGCGCGAAAAGGACACGCTCCAGGCCCTGGCGGACAACCTCAAGGCCGAAAACGCGCGGCTGGACGGCTACAGCAAGGACCTGCTGGCCAAGATGAACGACGTGCTGAACAAGGGCATCCCCAGCAAGATCGACGTGGTCGAAGTCAAACTCCCGCCGGAACTGGACCGCGCCCTGAAGGACTTTGCTTCGCGTTATCCCGACCAGGTCGAATACGACGCGTCCCGCGGCGTCGTCCGCTGGAAGAGCGACCTGACCTTCGCCCTGGGCAGCGACGAGGTCCGCGGCGACGCCCGACCTGCACTCCGCGCGTTCGCCGAGATCGTCAACTCCTCGGCCGCCTCGGGGTTCGAGGTCGTCATCGTCGGCCACACTGATAACGTGCCGATCAAGCAGAGCGCCGCACGGTTCCCCACCAACTGGCATCTTTCCTGCTTCCGCTCGATCGCCGTGATGTTCGTGCTGCATGACGCCGGCGTCGATTTCACCCGCATCGGCTGCATGGGCTACGGCGAGTGGCGGCCGCGCGAGGCCAACCCGCCCCGCGGCGGAAATGAACGGAACCGGCGGGTCGAGATTTTCCTCGTTTCGGCCAAGAACACCCTGTCGGGCTCGGCAGGGATTTACCCGAACCCCAACGACGGCAGCGCCTACGCCAAACTGCCGCCCCCTGACGCGCCGCGGCGGACTTCCGTGCCGTAATTCAATCCTTCGATCGGGGCGACGCGGTGCTGGAACCGTGGGCGCGCCGGCCCCTCACCCGCCGGCCGGATTCAGTTCCTTGTAGAAGAAAACCGCCCCGTGGACGTTTCGGCCGTCCGGATCGAGGGCGAAGCGTGGGATCGTCCCAACGGGGGTCCACCCCGTTCGTCGATACAGTTGCTCCGCGGCCCCGCCCGCCTTCGCGTCGAGCGTCAGGAGTCCATAGCCCGCGTCCCGTGCCGCGTCCTCGATGGTCTGCATCAGGCGGGTGCCCAGGCCTGTGCGGCGGCGGCGGCGCTCCACCATCAACTTCGACACCTCGGCGCGGTGCGGCTGGTTCGGCGCCCAGGCCGGGTGGAGTTGGACCGTGCCGACGATCCCTTCAACATCCCGGGCGACGAGGAACACGGCGCGGGCGTGCGACGCCGCAAACGTCCGCCGCCACCAGTCCTCCGCGACCTCCTGCGGCAGCGGTGCGAGGAAACTGACCGCCTCTCCGGATTCGACCGTATCGGTCAGGAGCCGGGCGAGCGCTCGGAGATCGGAATCACTCACCGGCGGAGTCAGGCGCTCGATCCGATGAGTTGGCCGGGACACGGCTGGTTCACTTATTCTTGAACCGACGTTTAGAATCTATCCCGATCATCCCCTGAATCCCTGTGGCACAGGCGTCCCGCCTGTGCCGGCACCGCCGAGACGGCGGTACCACAGATCAATCGGATTGGCTCTTGACCGGTGTGGACGTGCGGCGGGGGGACATCCTGGCCCCGGGATCGAAGCCGAGCGCCGCCGCGCTTACGCCACGCCCGCTGATCTTTGACGGTCGGCCGACTCCGCGCGCGCTGAACGGCCGGCCGATTCATCCTCGTCTGCTTCCTCGTCTTCGTCCGCTTCCTCGTCGTCGTCGGGGTCCGGATCCGCATTTTCGTCCGCGGCGTGCGGCCGGCCGGGTTGCTGTTCCTTCCCCGCGCGGGGCCGGTCGCGGCGTTCCGCCGACTGACGGCCGCCGCCGTTCTCGTCGTCCCCGATCTCGTCTTCCAGTTCCCCGTCGGCCCCCCGGATCGTTGCCGGGTCCTTGTAGTTGACGACGCTCCGGGTCCGCCAGGCCCTGCCGTCGAACGTGGTCATACTCGAATCGGACTGGAAGAAGTTCAACTTGCCGACCACCGGCACGAGTTTCCCGAGGATGTCCGGCAGCGCCTTGAGGACGCGCCCGCCGCCCTCGTCCGGGATCGGGGCGAAGGCCGTGACCATGCCCAGGCCCATCGTGACGCCCGCGAGCGCGGCCTGGTATTCCTCCGCGCTGCGCGATGTGTCGGTGAAACTGGCCGAGACCACCTCGCCCCTCAGCACCACGCCCTCTTTGCCGAAGCGCTCGCTCTCCCGGATGCTCGGGGCCGCGCCGGCGGCCGTCTTCAGGCAGCGCGAGACGGCCTTGCGGCTGCTGGAGACGATGAAATAACCCTCGCTCGTGCCCCAGACGATCGGCGGCATCTGGAACATCATCATCATGGGGTGCGAGGCCTCGTTGAAACCCTCGACGCCGTCGATCTCGATCTTCTTGCGGACCAGCGTCTGTCGCTCGCCCAGCAACCCGTCGATGCAGTCCAGCCCGCGGCGCACCAGCCGCTTGGCCTGACGAGTGTCGCGGACTTTCATCAGGATGACCCAGTCGTCCGCGCCGACCGCGCGCCCGGGGAGCGTGACCGACACCATCGGCCCCTCGAAGCAGCGCAGCACGTCGTCGCGCAGGCGCAGCGAATGTTCCTCCTGGATCGCCTCCCAGCACTCCAGCGCCGAGCGGCCCTCGCTTCCCGTCCGCCCGATGAACGAGATCACCCAGTCGTATAGTGCGACCAGGTCGCAGCCGGTGTCGACGGCGAAGCCGGTCGCGTCCTTTGGCACAAATCGGTCGAAGCGTTCGATGCGCTGCGGAGTCACAAACACCCGGTAGGCCGCGCATTGCTTGGCCCCGGACGCCAGCGTCGTCACGGAGTCGGTGATCGTCCGATACCCTTCCGTTCGTTCCGATTCGGCCGAATAGTCGACGATCGACACATCGTTCAGCAGGTCGCCGATCAACGTCAGCACCTGGCGCGCCTCTTGATCGCCGTCGGCCGCTCCGTCCGGTCCCTCGTCGTCCGATTGCGCTGCGGCCTTCCGCCGCACCTGGCCGCCGATCGCGTCCATCGTCCGCCGCAGGCCCGTCATCAGTCCGGCCACGTCGAAGAACACCATGGAATCCTCGGCCGGCGGCAGCGCCGCGAACGCCTCGCGGAACCGGGCGGATTCGACAAGGGCCGGCTTTCCGCCGCTTCCCGCCAGCAGGTCCAGCGCGTCCTTGAGCAGGGTGTCGCCCACCGACAGCGCCAGCACGTCCCCGCGAAGCCCGATCGTGATCGAGATCGGCGCGTCACCGAACCCCAGCGAGCACAGGTTGGCTCCGGCGTACTTCCACTCCTTCAACGCCAGTTCCTCGCCAGCCAACGCAACGACCTCCTCGAGGATCGCGCGCAGGCCCGCAAAGTCCTCCTTCAGCGCCGTTTTCTGATTTCGCAGCAGGAACAGGTGTTCCCAGACCGGAAAACTCGCCCGCCCGACGTACAGCGAATCGCCCCCGAACAACTCACCCCAGCGGACGCCGCGCATCAGTTTCTTCGCCCGCTCCGTGAACTCCTCCACCTGTTCGAGATGGTCTTCAGGAATGTTTTCTTCAACCAATTCCCAGACCGCGTCCAAAACCTTGCGCCGGTGGAACTCGTCGCACACCCGTTGCCAGTAATTGTCGAGGAACGCCCGTTTCGGGTTGTGGCGGGCGGCCACGTAAATATAGACGTCCTCCGGCGCGGCACGGCTCAGCGGGAAGCGCGACGGCTCCTCCGCATACGCTCCCGCCGTTACGAGCAGCGCCGTCAGGACGCAGACACGATTCCGAAAAAAAATGGACATGGCCATGACTCCACACTCCGGTTTCGGGCAAAGTGGTTCTTCGCCCGGCCGCCCCGATCCCCGAGACGGTCGCCCGCAGGAATATAACGTTTTTCGCGGGAATGCCTCACGTCCCTTTGGCCGCGGACGGTCCCGCGAAAACGGCCGACCGGCCCCCGCCCGCTACCGGCCCCGAGGCGCCCCGGCGTCTACCGAGCCGGCGGATGGAGCGCGTCCGAACCGGAGGAAAAAGGCGGCCGCCCCCGCCAGCCCGATCAGGCCGGCGGTTGAAAACATCAGAAACGGCCCGAACCCCGGTCTCCAAAGGTCCCCACCGATCCACAGCAGCGCGCCGACCGGCGCGGCCCACATGACCGCCGCGCTGCGCATGGCCCAGTACAAACCGATGGCCTGCGATCGAACGTCCGGTGGCGCGAGGTCGGCGATCATCGCTTTGCGCGCCGGCTCGCCGATCTCACGCAGTCCGCCCACGACGAACGCCGCCGCAAGCCCCGCGAACCCCAGCGACGGTCCCAGCAGCGCCAGCGAAATCGGGAACAGGGCGAAGAAGACGAACGTCAGGCCGATGTACGGTTTCTTCGCCAGGCCCTCCCGGCTGGCCAGCGGCCCGATCACCACGTACAGGACGATGCACGTGACCGCCTGGATGCTGAGCAGCGTCGACTGGTAGAGGGCCGTTCCCCGGGCCGCGTGCGCGGCCAGAAGCGGCACGCAGTACAGGATGATGAACGGATTGGCCATTTCTTCCGCCCACCGCGCCGCGACGTCCGCCGCCAGCAGTCGCCGCAGGTCCGGGTCGAACCGCCGCAGCAGTCCGCGCGGCCGGTGAATCTCCACCGCCGCGTCCCGCGCCGCCGTCCGTTGGTAGTGGTACTGAATCACGACCGCGGCGACCACGAGCACGATGGCCAGGGCCACGTCGATTCGCATCCCGGCGACGCGCCCGAAGTACCAGATCAGCGGCGCGCTGATCCCGTAGGCGACGATCCGTGATATCCGGCGAAAGATCGCCTGGATCGAAAACGCCATCGTCCGACGCGCCGCCGGCACTGACTCGGACACCACCGTGATCGTTGCCGGGCCGGCGATGCTGTCCCAGACCATGATGAACGGCAGGGCGACGAACACGGCCAGCGGCGTCTGCCAGACCAGCAGGATCGCCAGCCCCGCCAGCGGTACGACGTTGAAGGCGAGCAGGGCGCGGCGGGTGTTGAACCGGCCCGCCAGCGCGCCGCCTGCGTAGTAGTTGACCGCTTCCAGAAGCACTTTGGCGAAGCCGTAGGCACCGACGATCAGCAGCGTCCGCGGGTCGGCCGTTTCGGCGCGGCGCAGGGCGCGGATGTATTCGGGTATCAACGGCGACCAGAGTTCCGTCGCCGCCGTGACGAGGAGGATGGCCCCCAGCAGCGCGAAGGTCGAGGCGTTCAGTCCGAGCCAGTCCCGCCAACCCGTGCGCGGCATGTCGAAACGCTACGTCTGCGCCGCCGCACCCGCAAACCTCGCCGCGCGCGATCCCGCGCACGCCGCGCCCGGTCCCGAAAACGCCGCGCGCGGTCCCGAAAACGCCGCGCGCGATCCCGCGCATGCCGCACCCGGTCCCGAAAACGCCGCGCGCGATCCCGCGCATGCCGCGCCCGGTCCCGAAAACGCCGCGCGCGGTCCCGCGCATGCCGCGCCCGGTCCCGAAAACGCCGCGCGCGATCCCGAGAAGTTGCCGCCCTTCGTTGGACCGGCGTGCGCCGTTCGCCGCTCAACGAGACGCGAAGCGTCAGCGAGCGTACCGGCGGCGACCGTCTGTTCGACGCCGACGCGCGGTCCGGTGCTCATTCCGCCGGGGCGGGTTCGGGGCGGAAGAGCGCGACGCTGGCCGTGTGCCCGTGGATGAAGTTCCGTCCGCCGATCGGGCCGAGTTCGCCGGCACAGAACAGCCCGGCGGTCGGGATGGGGCCGAAGATTTCGTGCAGCGTGAGCAGGTCGTGGCTGGGCTGGGGGAAGAGCCGCGTGCCGCGCCCGTTGCAGGTGAAAAGCAGCGCTCCCACCGGCGGCGGCTCGCGCTGGGCGTCGAGCATCGCCCGAAGATCCTCGTCGGCTGACTTCGCGTCGCGAACGTGGAACTGGATCGTCCGTCCGACGCGGGCAAAGTCTCCGATGGCGAGCGCGCCGGATTTCTGATCCGCCCCGAGCAGGTTGCGCACCAGGAAATCTCCGCGTCCGAACCGCTCCTTACACTCATTAATGACCTGCCCGACGAAGATGCCCTGTTGCATCAGGCGCTTCTCCTCGGCGTCGGCCCCGGCGAAGACCCGGTTGAGCATCGAGAGGGCCGGCCGGCCGCCGAGTTGCTTGACGATGTTCTCCTCCGCCGCGGTGATGACGAACGGGTCGCCGATCGGCCGGCAGCCCTGCGACACGACGGCGGCGACCGGCGCGGGACCGACCAGCGCGACGCCCACCGCCCCCTCGCGTTGATGTTCGTCGTTATGGACCAGCACGGCCTGCTGCGGCGCTTCGACGCCGCTCGCCATGCCGCCGACGACGGGCGTCCCGGGCAGGCATTCGTTGACCGCGTCCAGAAAGGCCGAGATGTGGAAACTGAACGGGTCGGCCAGCACGATCAGCGTGGACTGTTCGTCCGGCCGGACCGACACCAGCCGGGCAAACGCCTCGGGCGAATCGATCACCTCCAAATCGGCCTGGTCGATGCGAAACGGCCGGACCTCGGTCCGCGGCATCTCGGTCAGCCAGAGCGACATCGCCGGCTGCCGCTCCACCTCGGCCGACGAGCCGATGATTCCCTCGCCGGTGCTGCCGATCAGGGTTCGAACGCCGGTTCGCTTGCGGATTTCGGCTGCGGCGGAGGCGAACTCGTCCTCGAAATGATTGGCGGCGAAAAACAGGCCCCAGTCGGGCCGCGCGCCGGCCAGCGGCGCGGCGGCCTCTTCGATAATGCGCTCGATGGCCTGTTGGGAGTCGCCGGTACTGCTGATCGATGCACCGATTCTCATGGACGTGTCCTGCTTTCGGGCGGGCCGGACGGCGGCCGGGTTGACGAGAGCGGCCCGCGCAGCGTATCATAGACGTGCGGCGTGCGGCGGATCAATACGTCCGCCGCGTCGGTCCGCACGGCAACCGATGATCGACCTGCGCTTCCCTTGATCGAACTTCGCGCCACCGAATCCAGCGTCCGGCAGGAACGCGCCGCCCTCGTCGGCGTGTTGTTGCCCGGCGATCCGGGCGGGGGAACGTTTTACGACCCGCTGGCCGAACTGGCCGCGCTGGCCGAGGCGGCGGGGGCGGTCGTGGTCGACCGAATCGTCCAGCGCCGGGAGCGCATTCATCCGGCGACTTATGTCGGCCGCGGCAAGGTCACGGAGATCGCCCGCCGGGTCGAGGACAAGGACGCAGACGTCGTCCTGTTCGACAACGAACTGTCCCCCTCGCAGATCCGCGAACTGGAGCGGGCGACCCGCCGCAAAGTCCTCGACCGTACGGAGTTGATCCTCGACATCTTTGCCACTCGCGCCCGGTCGGCCGCGGCCCGGCTCCAGGTGGAACTGGCCCAACTCGAATACACCGCCCCGCGCCTGCGCGGCATGTGGACGCACCTGGAGCGGATCGTCGGCGCGGGCGGCGGCACCGCCGCCGGCGCGGTCGGCGGCATCGGCACCCGCGGTCCGGGCGAACGGCAGATCGAAATCGACCGCCGCATCGTCCAGAAGCGGACGAGTTTCCTCCGCCGGCAACTGGAGCGCATCGACGCCCGCAAAATCCGCGAAGTCCGCAGCCGCGGAGACTACTTCACCATCAGTCTGGTCGGGTATACGAACGCCGGAAAGAGCAGTCTGCTCAACACGCTCACGGGCGCGGGCGCGCTCGTGGCCGACAAACTGTTCGCCACGCTCGACACGCGGACGCGCCGCTGGAATCTCGGCGGCGGACAGACGGCCCTGCTGTCGGACACGGTCGGCTTCGTCCGCGACCTGCCGCATCACCTGGTCGCCTCGTTCCGGGCCACGCTCGAGGAGACGATTCACGCCGACCTGCTCCTGCACGTCGTCGACGCCGCCAACCCCGCCGCCGAACGACAGATCGCGGCCGTGCAGCAGGTCCTTGACGAACTGGGCTGCGGCGAGTCGCCCGCCCTGCTGGCGCTGAACAAGATCGACGCCGTCACAGACGACGCCCTGCTCGCCGCCCTGCGGGCCGCGCACCCCGAGGCGATCGAGGTCTCGGCCCGCAGCGGGGCGGGCATCGAGCGGCTGGCCGCCGCCGTCATCGAGCGGATGCGCGGACGCTACGTCCGCCTCCGGGCGGAGGCCGACGCATCGAACGGCCGGTTGCTTGCCTATATCAACCGCTACGGCCACGTACTGGGGCAGGAATACGTGGACGGCGTGATGCGGCTGGACCTGCGCGTGCCGGCCGGCGAGGTGCCGCGGCTGCGCGACCTGGGCGCGCGCGAAATCACGCAGATTCAGAACTCCTGATGGAATTGTGGCACCCGCCGCGGCGGGTGCCGCAAATGAGCGTTGGTTCGGAGCGCGTAGAGCATGTCTTCGTTGGGCGGGTCCCCCGGCCGGGCAGGAAGGTCGGTATCGGCCTGAGAATGCCCGCGGCCGGCATGCCGTGGGTCTTGCGTTGTCCCCTGAAGCGAGAACCGTTTTGATTCGCCGCACTTCATCCGGCGTATTGCCGGATCGGGACGGGTCTGCTGCGCCGGGGCGACGGCATCAACAGGTTGCCTGGGGGTCGACGTGGGTAAAAAAAGTTGGGAGCGACTGGCACACTCTCAATCGCTCCCGTTCCATCGTGGGTTTGGCCTGGGGGGGGAAGCCAAACCCGGGGGTTGATGGACAATCTTAATGTCGAGACGAGCGAGATTCGGTCATCGAGGCGACGACCGAGGTAGCACCTCTCGTCCCGTCGCCTTACTATAGCGAAAGCGTCATGGCTGTCAAGACTTTTTCGACCCCCGGGTCCGTTGGCTTTCGGACGCTGGCCGTGGGAATAATCTTGACCTGACGCGATCACGATCGTTCGATTTCAGCGGCGGCTGTCGATTGACCGATAACACAAACTATAGTCTGTAAGTACCGTAGAAACATAAACTAATAGATTCGGAGCAGCCCGCCAGGATGGCCCAGAAAACGACCCGCCCCGTTCGCCCTGCCGTCAACATCCGAGGCCAACTCGCCCTGTCGTTTGCCGCTCGCGCCTCCGCGCGGGGGCGGGCGGCGGCGCAGTCTCCTTCCGGCCACCCAAAGGAACGCGCGCCACAAAAAACAGGTCGCTCATCGTCCCGGCCGCGCCGCGGAGAGACCCGCCGTCCGGCCACGGCCGAGTCGCTCTCCGCCGCGCAGCGCGAGATCTCGGTCAGCGAGTTCTTCGCCAAGAACCGGCATCTGCTGGGCTTCGACAACAAGCGCAAGGCGCTGCTCACCACCGTCAAGGAGGCGGTCGACAACGCCCTAGACGCCTGCGAGGAGGCCGGCCTCCTGCCCGACCTGCTCGTCCGCATCACGCAGAAGGACGAGGACCGCTTCGTCGTCCACGTCCGCGACAACGGGCCGGGAATCGTCAAGCAGCAAATCCCGCGCATCTTCGGAAAACTGCTGTACGGCTCCAAGTTCCACCGGCTCCGGATGAGCCGCGGCCAGCAGGGCATCGGCATCTCGGCCGCCGGCATGTACGGCCTGCTCACCACCGGCAGGAGTCTGAAGGTCATCTCCCGCATCGGCAAACGAAAAGACGCGCATTACTACGAGATCCAGATCGACACCCGGAAGAACGAGCCCACCATCGTCAAGGACGACACGGTCGACGTCGACTGGGACCACGGCACGGCCGTCGAGATCGAACTGGTCGGCTCCTACAACAAGGGACGACAGTCGGTGGACGAGTACCTCGAACTGACGGCCATCGCCAACCCGCACGCGCGGATCGAGTACGTCCCCCCCGGCGGCGAGCGGGTCGAGTTGCCGCGGGCCACCGACGTGCTTCCCGAACATCCGCACGAGATCAAGCCGCACCCTTACGGCATCGAACTGGGCGTGCTGATCAAGATGCTGCACGATACGAAGTCGCACTGGCTCAGCGGCTTTCTGCGGGGCGAGTTCTGCCGCGTCGGGGCGAAGACGGCCGAGGAAATCTGCAAGCAGGCCCGGCTCAACCCCCGCGCTCATCCCCGCCGCATCGCCCGCCACGAGGCCGAGACCCTCTATAAGGCCCTCCAGGCGGCCAAACTCATGGCCCCGCCCACCAATTGCCTCTCGCCCATCGGCCCGCAACCGATCCTGCACGGCCTGCTCAAGGGCGTGAAGGCCGAGTTCTATTCCGCCGCCACCCGCGACCCGGCCGTCTACCGCGGCAACCCCTTCCAGATCGAGACCGGCCTGGCCTACGGCGGCGAACTGGGCCCGGACCCGACCCGCGCGGAGGATGACGGTCCTGCGGACGCCGGGGGAAACGGCAACGGCGAGGCCCGCGCCGCCCAGCCGGCCCGAATCATCCGCTACGCCAACCGCGTGCCGCTGCTCTACCAGCAGTCGGCCTGCTGCATCTTCAAGAGCGTGGCCGACACCGACTGGCGGCGCTACGGCCTGTCGCAGCCGTCCGGCGGGCTGCCGCTGGGGCCGATGGTGGTGATGGTGCACATGGCCAGCGTGTGGGTGCCGTTCACCAGCGAGAGCAAGGAGGCCGTCGCCGACTACGACGAGATCCGCAAGGAAATCAAACTGGCGCTCCAGGAGTGCGGGCGGAAACTCCAGGCCTACCTGAACCGCCGCAAGCGGCAGAAGTACGAGGGCGACCGGCGGACGGTCTTCGAGCGCTACATCGGCGAGGTGGTCGGCGCGTGCGCCGCCGTCAAGCGGATCAACCGCGACCGCCTGACGCGCGACCTGTTTTCGATCGCCCGCCGCGTCACGGCCCGCGCGGACGAGGAACTGGACGACTCGGGCCGGGTCGTGAAGGGCCGCCGCGGCAAACCGCCCGCGCCGCAGAGCGAATACGGCGAGAACACGGTGGTCGTCGACCGGGCGGCGGAAGTCGTCCCGCAAGGCACACTGCTGTCATAGCGACCGCGGGTGACCACCGCCGGTTCGATGGCGCGGCAGGCGCCGTCGTTACTTCAAATCTTTCAGTCGCCGTTCGAGGTCGGGTGCGGGACGGAAGGAATACGTGCGTCCGACCTTGGTGGAAACGAGAAGCCCGCGATCCGCGAGGTCCAGCAGGTCGGTGCGGGCCGTCTCGTAGACGACGTTATGGCTGACGCGGTGCCCCTCGATTGTGTAGCGGGCGTCCGGGTGTCGCAGGGCGTGCTCCACGAGCGATCGCTGGCGATAGTTCAGCGCGTCCAGCCCGGCCAGGCGCGCCCGCAGCGCACGAAAGCGCTCGGTCTCCCGCCGGATGAAATCATACAGTTCGTCGATGGCCCGGCGGATCACCTCCAACTGGTGGATGATGAAGTACGTGAGGTCATTGTCGTCGGTCTCCGAGTGCAGGAACGCCCGGCCGTACGCCGCCGGCGCCTTGCGGAGAAACGGCGAGATCGAGATGAACTCGCACAGCCAGTAGCCCCGCCGGAGCATGGACCAGTAGAACAAGGCCCGGGCGACGCGGCCGTTGCCGTCGACGAACGGATGATCGTACGCCAGCCAGAAGTGCAGCATGATCGAGCGCAGGATCGGGTGGATGAACTCCGCTGGGGTTTCATCGTTGGCGAAGGCGCACATCGCCTCCATCCGTCCGGGCAGTTCCGCGGCCGGCGGCGGGACGTGGAACACCGTCCCGTACTGGTCCTCAACTCGGATGGGATCGTCCGCGGCCGTGCGGAGGCGCCCAACCTGGGCATCATCTTCGAGCGTTCCCGCCGTGATGGCGCGGTGGATGTCGAGGATCATCTCCGGCGTCAGGGGCCGCTCCCGTAGTTCGCGGATCCGCTGCATCGTGCGGTAGTTGTTGAGGATCATCCGCTCGCCGAGATCGCGCGGCGGGCGGCCGGACCGGATCATCTCCTTGGCGACCGGCCGCGTGGTCGGCGCGCCTTCGAGTTGACTGGACGTGATCGCCTCCTCGACGAGGCCGCGTACGATGTAGCGGTCCCGGGTCTCGGGCGTCGTCACCTGCTCGGGCATCTGAACGATGCCGCCGATCTCCAGGTCGATCCGATGAAGGTGCTCGGTCACGTTGTCCGTCGCCGCATAGCGGAAAGGTCGGCCCTGTACGTCGCGCGGCGGCACCGCGCGGAGGAGCGGCTCGCGCGCGATTTTTTGCAACAACCACCATTCCCGGTGATTGAGACCTTTCGGAGGTCGGCGGCGCAGGAGTTCGTCCCAGTGCAGATAGCGGTCCCGCAGGGGGGCATCGCGAATCGTCGCCTTCAGAATCGTTGCCAATCGCGCCCCGTTTGTTGTTGACAGAATCGATGGAACGGACGGGGGATGTTTGGGGGCTCTCATCGTTAAACCCCTAATTGAGAGACCGTTCCGATCACCCGTTGTGTGCCATTGTAAACAGAATTAGTATACAGCGGTTCCGGAAACCGGTCAATACTAATTCTGTGAAAAATAGTATACGGTCGGTATACCGCAGACCGCCTGGCCGAACGGACTTCAGAACTCCGCTCGCGAAAAGTGCCGTACGCCGATCCGCATCGCCCCGGCCCCGGCGCCGAACCCCAGCACCATCTGGACCAGGTAGAGCGCGCCGTTCAGCGCGTCCAGCCGCTCCAGAGACCCCAGCACGTACGCGCTGCGGAAGCAGATCGCCCCCATGAGCGCCAGACTCGTCAGCACCAGGGCCATCGACACGATCAGGTTGATCGTCCCGCCCAGGCCGCCGGCGATCCGCGCGCCCGACGGCTCGCCGTAGGTCGGAAACCGCGCCCCCAGCCCGATCGCCAGCCCCACCAGCCCCACGCAGGTCGACAGCGTCGCCGCCACCTGCACCAGAGACAGCATCCACGGCAGTTCCAGCGCCCGGATCGACAGGCCGGTCACCACCAGCGCCGCCGCCGCCGCGACCGACAACGCGAAGTCGAACTTGGCCCACAGCACGTGGCGACGCGCCAGCGGCCAGAGGCCCAGCAGCCACATCTGCCGTCCCTCCAGCGAGATCAACGGGAAGACGAAGCGGCTCGTGAAGGTCGACAGGATCAAGGCCACCGCGCCGTAATTGAGGAAGCAGACCAGGGCCTGAAGCGGCCGGCTGAAGGCCGTCGGCTGCACCGTGGGCAGGTAGAACAGGTACAGCCCCAGCAGTCCGAAGAGGATCGCCAATTGCGACCACTGGAGCGGGTCGCGGACGAACATCCGCAAGTCCTTGAGGATCAGGCAGCGCTGCGGCGCGGGCAGGTAGCGAAACAGCGCCTCCGTCAGCCACCGCGTCAGCGCCCCCCCGCCGCGCAGCGGTCGCCCCGGCGCGGATTGCGCCCGGCCGAACGCCGGCTGCACCCAGCGGGCCACGATCCCCACCGCCAGCCACGCCAGGAACGCCGCGTGCGCCGCCGTCACGAACAGGTAGAACGCCGCCTCGGCCGGCCGGGCGTGCAGCGACCGGCTGATCGCGTTCGTCACCCAGGTCGACGGCAGCAGGGCGGAGCGCAGGTAGGCGAGTTCGGACAGGAAGCGCGTCAGCCAGTGTTCGGCGTCGCGGCCGGTGTGGCTCCAGAGCCGGCCCCACCACGCCAGCGCGCCGACGAGGGCCATCGCGGTCGCGAGCAGGTAGACCCGCCGGGCCGAGCGCGGGATCCACATCGCGCCGGCCCAGGCGGCCAGCAATCCGCACGCGCCGGGGATGGGGATGAAGGCCGCGAACGCGCCGAGGAAGGTCAGGTAGAAATGCCACGGGAGTTGCTCGACGCGGCCCAGGGCCGCCATCATCGGCAGACCCAGCAGCAGCAGCGCCCAACTCGAAAAGAACATCGCCTCGAGGAAGACGGCCGCGACGATGCTCCGCGGGCCGACCGGCGAGGGCAGCAGCCAGGCCGGCTCGGGCCGGACGAACAATCCGCTGTAGGCGAGGATGGCGGTCGAGAAGGCCAGCAGGACGGTCATGGCGACGAAGAAGATGTGAAAGACGTAAGGAATGACGACGACGCTCTGCTCGCGAAACATATGGAGGAAGAGGAAGACGCGGTCGAACAGGGCGAAGAGGGTGGTCCAGATCGCCAGCAGGAAGAGCGCGATGAGCGCTGCCCGCAGCGGCGCGGTCCGCAGCGTCTGGTCCGCGACGTTGCGCAGGCAACGCAGCCGCGCCCCCAGCAGCAGCCGCAGGCCGGGCGCGGCCGGGGTCGGCGCGAGCGTCGCCCCGCCGCTCACGATCGGCCCCTCCCGTCGTCGACTGCCGCCTCTTCCTCCGTGAGCGTGAGAAAGATGTCTTCGAGCCGCTGCTGTTCCGTCCGCAGCCGGCGGAGTTCTTCCAGCGTCCCCTGGGCCACGATGCGGCCGCGGTGGATGATGGCGATTCGGTCGGCCAGGGCCTCGGCCACGTCGAGCGTGTGGGTCGAGAGAAAAACCGTGCCGCCCGCGTTCGCCCGGGCGCGGAACAACTCGCGCACCGTTCGCGCCGCCCACGGGTCCAGCCCGACCATCGGCTCGTCGACGATGAGCACCCGCGGCTCGTGGAGCAGGGCCGCCGCCAGGGCCACTTTCTGCTTCATGCCGTGGGAATAGCCCTCGGTCAGGCGATCCAGGGTCTCTTCCAGCCGCAACCGCTCGGCGAAGCGCGTCAGGCGCCCCCACGCCTCGTCGCGCGGCAGTCCGTACATGTTGGCCACGAACTCGAGGAATTCCCGGCCGGTCAGTTTGTCATAGAGGAAGGGCTGGTCGGGGACGTAACCCAGGTGGGCCTTGGCCGCCCGCCCGTCCGTTCCCATGCGGTGGCCGCAGATGAAGACCGAGCCCTCGTCCGGCAGCAGCAGGCCGACCATCAACTTGATGGTGGTGGTCTTTCCCGCCCCGTTCGGCCCGAGAAATGCGAACACCTCGCCGGCCCGGACCTCCAGCGACAGCCGCTCGACCGCCACCTTGCGGTCGAACGTCTTGGTCACACGTTCGAGCACGATCGACATTCAGCGGCTTCCTCCGACGATGCAGATCGACCGCTGCGACCGAGCCGAACCGCGCACATCGGCCGACGCCGGATCCGCTGTTTGCCGCGCCCGCCGGCGGGCCTCGCCATCGAACGGTTCGTCGTGAAGTTCCCAGGTACCCAGGATCGGCAGCGTGACGCGCTGCAACAGCAAGCGGCCGCGCTCATCCGCCCATGCCGTTACGCCGTCGCTCTCGATCCGGAAGCAGTCCACCCGCCGGCCGGCGTGTTCGACCGGCTCACGGCCGACCACGCGCACCAGCCGAACGTAAACCGACGCCGGTTTACCCGCCAGCAGCGACAGCGGGTCCACCGATTGCAGCCGCCAGCACTGGCCGACCCGCAGGTTGGGCAGGTGGGTGAACGGCCGCAGCGAATCGCCCAGCAGCGAGGAGATTCGGGCGTCGACGCTGAAGTCCCAGGTCGCCGCCCCCGCCCGGGCCAAGCACGCGTAGTCGTCGCCGACCAGTTGGCCGCGCACCTCGCCGACGCTCTCGCCCGGCCGCCGCAGGACCACCTCGAAATTCAGCAGCCGGCCGTCCGGCTGCGTGAAGACGAACGTGCTGTCGATCAGGACCCAGGGCAGCGCCGCCACCGCGCGCAGCGGCGCGACGTCGATCAATTCGGTCGACGAGGTGATGGTCGTCAACTGCGGCTGGGCGTGGACCGTCATCCAGGACGTGCCCACCCGCCGGCCGGATGCGTCGAACAGGCCCACCTGGCTGTTGCCGCCGGGGGCCTCGCCGCGGGGGGGGTCCTGCGGCAGCCAGAGCGGCACCACGTCGCGGGCCATCAGCGCGGCAAACGCAACCGCCCACGTCACGCTTACCAGCAGACCGACGACGCGGTTCATCATGGGTATTAACGGCAGAAAGCGCGGTCCGCGGCCCCTGGCCATGATATCTCGCGCCGCAAGCGGGGGTCAACGCCGCTTTCGGGACGGCGGCGGGCGATCGTTGCCGGCCGTTCCTCGTAACGGCTTCGTCGCTCCGCCCGGGCGGGCGGTAACGAGCAGATTCCGCCTGATGCGGGGTCGCCCGCTTTGCTTGACAGTCCCCGGAGCGGACGTTCTGGTGCGTCATGTGGCCGGACCCAAACGCCCCGCGCACCCCGACGCCCCGGTCCGCCGCGGGTCGGCCCCGCGGACCGCTCGCCGGTTCCTGACCATCGGACTTCCGCTTGCCGCCGCGGCCGTCGCCCTGATCACTGCGGCGGCCCTCCGAACACCCGGCTGGTATCGCCCGCCGGTCGTCCCTTCCGACGAGCGCCAGTCCGTCCGCGACGACCTGAAGAACGCCGCCCAGCAGTTCAGCGACGCGCTCATGACCGAGGGCGCGTTCGACGTGCACCTGTCCGCGGCGCAGATCAACCGCTGGATGGCGATGCGCCGTGAGATATACCCGCGGATCGACCGCGAACTTCCCCTGGGATGGACCGACCCGTTCCTGCGCCTCGAGCCCGGGCTGATCCGGCTGGCGATGCGCTCCGTTGGCCGGACGGCGTGCATCGCGTCGCTCGATCTGGCCGTAACGCTCGACGCGGAGACCATCTGCCTGAAGGTCGTCGCCGTTCGGATTGGCTCCCTGCGCGTGCCGCTGGGCCTGCTGAGCGAATGGTTGTCGAGTCCGATCGACCTGGCGGAGGGGCGGGCGTGGAGCGGCAGTCCCGCCATGCGCGGCGACCTGGCCGCCGGACTGCGGATTGACCGGCGGGCCGTCTGGCCCAACGGCGACCGCGACTACGTCGTCGAGCGGCTGGAGATCGACCGCGCGGCGATCCACTTCGGCGTCCGCTCGCTCGGCCCTTATCGCGCGACGCGCCTCAGGGTCCAGGCCGCCCCGCCCGAAGCGGCCCGCTCCAGCCGGTAGCGTCCGCGGAGCCGCGCGCCGAAGAACTCCACCTCCCAGGCGGACTCGCTCGCGGCGATCAACAGAAACTCGCCGCCGTCGACGCGGCGGACCTCCCCGCGGCCGCCGCGGATCGGCCCCTCGTAGTCCAGGTACGTCACTCGATGATCGCCGATCCGCTCGGCCGCAATCGGTTCGTCGCCGGCATAGGAGCGCAACGATTTTCTTTGCGCACCGGAAGGCGGCATCGGCCCGCCGCCCGCCGCGTCGAGTCGCAGCCGCCAGGTCGCCAGGGTCCCGCCCGTATCGAGCATCAAGTCATGGTGTGCCGCGCCGAAGCCCTCGTGGAGCAGGAGGACGAATCTCGTCCGGGGCGGCTCGCTCATCGTCTTTCTTCTTGGCCGCGACGGAGCGCAAAATAAATGTTTGCCTTAACGCGGCCGGAGATGGGCCAGGCCCAGTTCGCGGAGTTGCGCCTCGGATACCTGGCTCGGGGCGTCGGTCATCGGGCAGACGGCCCGGGCGTTCTTGGGGAAGGCGATTACGTCGCGGATCGACGGGCTGCGCGACAGCAGCATCACGAGGCGGTCGACGCCCAGGGCGATCCCGCCGTGAGGCGGCGCGCCGAAGGAGAGCGCGTCGAGCAGAAAGCCGAACTTCTGCCGCGCCTGCTCCGGCGTGATGCCCAGCAGCGAGAACACCTTCGCCTGCACGTCGGCCCGATGGATTCGGATCGACCCGCCGCCCAGTTCCACCCCGTTCATCACGATGTCGTAGGCCTTGGCCCGGACCTGGAGCAGTTCGTTTCCCGCGGGCGTCTCCTCGCGGTCCAGGGCCAGCCGCGGCAGATCCTCCTCCCGCGGTGCCGTAAAAGGATGGTGTACCGGAAAAAACGCCTTCGTCTCGGCGTCCCGGCCGAACAGCGGAAAATCCACGACCCAGCACCATTTCTGCACGTTGTCCGGAATCAGCCCCCGTCGTCGCGCCACCGTCTCGCGCAGCCAGCCCAAATGCCGACACACTTCCTCTCCGCCTCCCGCGGCGAACAGAACCAGGTCGCCCGGGCCCGCGCCGGCGGCTGAAAGCAGGGCGTCGACCGCCTCCGGCGCGGCGAAGAACTTGGCGATGCCGGTCTGGAGCACCGTCCGCCCGCCCTCGGACGCGACCTTCACCAGCGGCAGCCCCGCCGCGCCGATGCCCCGGAACTCCTCGGTCAGGCCATCGGTCTCCTTGCGCGTCATCTCCGCGCCGCCGGGCACGACGATGCAGCGGACGACGCCGCCGGACGCCAGCGCGTCGCGAAACGGTGCGAACTCCGACGCGCGGACCGCCGCCGACACGTCGCGGAGCGTCATGCCGTACCGCAGGTCGGGCCGGTCGATGCCGTAGTCGCGCAGGGCCTGTTGGTACGGGATGCGCGGCAGGGGCAGCGGCAGGTCGACGCCGCTGACGGCCCGAACGACCTCGGCCATGCACTGCTCGACGTGCCGCATGACGTCCTCGGGCTGGACGAAGGCCATCTCGACGTCGATCTGGGTGAACTCGGGCTGGCGGTCGGCGCGGAGATCTTCGTCGCGGAAGCAGCGGGCGATCTGCATGTAGCGGTCGAACCCGGAGATCATCAGCAGTTGCTTGAAGATCTGCGGCGACTGCGGCAGGGCAAAGAACTTGCCGTGCTGGAGCCGCGACGGCACGAGGTAGTCCCGCGCGCCTTCTGGCGTGCTTTTGGTGAGCATGGGGGTCTCGACCTCGACGAAGCCGTGCCGGTCGAAATAGTCGCGCACGATCTTGACGACACGGTGCCGCAACAGGATTGCCCGCTGTACCTTCGGCCGGCGCAGATCGAGGAAGCGGTACTGAAGGCGCGTGTCCTCATTGGTCTCGAGGTCGTCCACAATCTCGAACGGCGGCGTGCGGGCCCGCGAAAGGACCTCGACCTCCCGGGCATTGACCTCGATTTCGCCCGTCGGCAGCGACGGGTTGACGTTTCGCGGCCCGCGCGGAGACACGTCGCCGCGGACGGCGATCACGTCCTCGCTGCGCAGCGTCCGCGCGACCTCGTGGGCGGCCGGGTCGGTCTCCGGGTTGAACTTGACCTGCGTCAGGCCGCCGCGGTCGCGCAGGTCTACGAACACCATCCCGCCGTGGTCGCGGGCCACCGCCACCCAGCCGGCAAGCAGCACGGCCTTGCCGGCGTGGGCGGCCCGCAGCGCCCCGCAGTCGTGCGTCCGTTCGTGGTAGGGCAGGGCCACTCGACTCTCCCGTCCGTGCCGATCCGACGCGGCAGCGCGTTTACCCGGTCTGCACCGCGGGCGACCGGCCCGGATTACCGCAGGATGATATCGACCCGACGCCGACGCGTCGTCCGCGACGGATCAGCCACGATTCCGGCGGGATGGCCCCGACGGCTGGCAGTCCGACGGGCGTCGCGACGCGCGAACGTTTGACCAGGCCCGTCGGCGTGCTATGCTGGCGCGGCGCAACGCGCATGTGTAGCGGCCGGCGTCGGGCCGGCCGGTAGGTGCGCGGGGCCGAATGTCGCCGGTACTTCCCGTCTTGCGGGACGGCGGACGCTGCGACGGCCCGCGCCGCGAACTTGGATCACGCATGCGTCTTGGCTTCAGCACGGTCGCCTGCCCGAACTGGGACCTCGCGACCATCATCAAGAACGCGAAGGAAATGGGCTACCACGGCGTGGAGTTGCGCGGCCTTCAGGGCCGAATGCACCTGCCGCTCTGCCCCGAACTGGCCGCCGAACCCGAGGCGGCGCGGGAGTTGTTCCGCTCGGCCGAGGTCGAACTGGTTTGCCTGTCGACCTCCGCGGCGTTTCATTTCCGCGACGTACGGCGGGTGGAAGAGAACAAGGCCGAGGTCCGCGAGTATGTCGAACTTGCCGGCCGGCTGGGCTGTCCGACGGTGCGGGTCTTCGGGGCGGAGGTCCCGCGGGCGCGCTTCATCGGGTACGAGTCGCGCGCGGTCGTCCTGGCGCGGATCGCCGCCGCGCTGCGCGACCTCGCGCCCTTCGCCGCCCGGCACCGCGTCACGCTCGTGCTGGAGAACAGCGGCGACTTCTGCGACAGCCAGGCCGTCTGGTACCTGGTCGACGCGTCGGCGTCGCCCGCGATGCGGGCGTGCTGGTCGCCGTTCGCGGCCATGACGCGCCGCGAACCGCCGTCGATCTCCATCCCGCGGCTGGGCGTCAAGATCGCGCTGGTGCGGGCCTGCGACGGCAAGTTCGACGCCAGCGGGGCCGTGGAGTCGATCGAGTTGCCGGGCAAGGGCAACCTCGACTGGGACCGCACGATCGAACTGCTCAAGGGCATCGCTTACCGCGGATACGTGGTCGTGGACTGGCCGAAACTGTGGAACTCGGCCCTCGCCGAACCGGACAAGGCCCTGCCCGAGGCCCGCAAGTACCTGCAATCCCTGATCGACCGCAAACCGGTGGTGCTGACGGCCTACAAGGGCGACAAGAACGCCCCGCGGTTCGTTGCCGACCGGATCGCCCCCGACGCGGGCGCCAGGCAGGCGGCCAACTGACTCACGCCGGACCGGAGCGTCATGAGCGCGCATTTGATTGACGGCCGGCAGATCGCCGACGGCCTCCGCGGGCCCCTCGAAAAACAGGTGCAGGAACTGCGGGTCGCCGGTCGCCGCGTCTGCCTTTCCGCCGTCCTGATCGGCCGCGACCCCGCTGCCGAGTCCTTCGCCCGTTCCTGCGCCCGCGCCGCGGAAGGGATCGGCGTCGAGTACCGCCTGTTGCGGCTGCCCGAATCCATTCTGCCGGCAGAGGCCGGGCACGCGATCGACGGCCTCAATCGCGACCCATCCGTGGGCGGCATCCAGTTGCACGTGCCGCTGCCGCCGGGTCTGGACGCCTTTTCGCTCCAGCAGCGGATCGCGCCGCACAAGGATGTCGAGGGCGTAGCGGCAGCCAATCTCGGCCTGCTGACGATGGGCCGGCCGGCCCAGGTGCCGTGCACGGCGGCGGCCGCGTTCGAATGCATCCGCGCCACGGGGCTGGACCTCGCGGGGGCGCACGCGGTGATCGTCGGCCGCAGCACCATCGTCGGCAAGCCGGTCGCCGCCCTGCTGCTGGCGGCGCACGCGACGGTGACCCTGTGTCACACCCGGACGCGCGGCCTGGCCGAACACACGCAGCGGGCCGACGTGCTCGTCGTTGCCGCCGGGCAGGCGGGGCTGATCGGCGCGGAGCACGTCCGGCCGGGCGCGGTGGTGATCGACGTGGGCACGAACGAGGTCGCCGGTCCGCCTCGGCGCATCGTCGGCGATGTTCGCTTCGATGAGGTGCGGGAAACGGCGGGCTGGATCACGCCGGTCCCCGGCGGCGTCGGACCGCTGACGGTCATCATGCTGCTGCGCAACGTGGTCGAAGCGGTGCGTCCCGGCGCGGACGCGGCGCGGCTGCACGCGACATGCTGATCCTCGGCGTGGACCCCGGCCTGCACCGGACCGGCTACGCGGTCGTCGAAGGTGCGACGCGCCGCGTCCGCGACGCGGGGGTGATCCGCACGACCGCCCGCCGCGCGCTGCCGGAGCGGCTGGCCGAACTGGCGGCGGGCCTCGACGAGGTCTTCGGCGAGCATCGCTGCGCGCTCGTGGCAGTGGAGGACCTCTACGCGCACTATCGCCACCCGCGCACGGCGATCCTCATGGGCCATGCGCGGGGCGTCGTGTTGCTGGCGGCGGTGCGACACCGGGCGCGGGTCGAGTCCCTCTCGGCGACGGCGGTGAAGAAAATGCTGACGGGTAACGGACACGCGGACAAGCGCCAAGTGCAGCGGGCCATCGTGCTGACGGCGGGGCTGCCTCGGCTGCCGGACCCGCCCGACGTGGCCGACGCCATAGCCGTCGCGCTGGCCGCCGCGGAGCGCGGGGCAGCGGTCAGGAGTTCGAGACCAGGCCGAGCATGAACGGAGCGAACAGCAGGACGATCGCCCCGGTCAGGACCATGAACGCGGCCAGCCCCCAGGCGCGTCCCGCGGGGCGGCGAAACGTCGCCACCGCGGCCGGCCAGCCCGCCAGAAGCCCGACGATGAAGGCGCCCGTCCCGAGCGCCGCCAACGGATGGCCTCAGCAGTATTTCAGCCGCAGCCCGGCCCCGGCGACGGGGACGAACGACAGCAGCAGCGTCACGGCGCCCGACATGCGAACCTCCGATCCGACATTCTAGCGCGGTTTCCGCACGAGCGGCGGAATAGGAAGCCCGCAGCACGCTTGCCGCGGGCTTTCGTCGAATACCCCCGATGCCATCCGCCCGGCCGACAAACGCGATGATTCACTCCAACCGCAGCGGGGCGTGGTCCAGCGCGAATGATTTTTCGCCCACGTCGGGGAAGCGAACCCGCACCCACGCCGCCCGGCCCCGCGGCTCCAGCCGCACCACCTCGCCCCGGCCGTACTGCGGGTGCGACACCGGCTTGCCCGGCCGCCAGTCCTCGGGGTCGAAATCGTCGTAGTTGAAGTCGCCGCCCGCGCCGCGCTCGTAGCCGTCGACCTTGCCGGCGTCGGAACCGGCCTCGACGTGTTCGATCTCTTCCTGCGGCAGTTCGCGCAGAAAACGCGAACTCATCGTCCGCTGGGCCATGCCCCGGACCGTGCGGTAATCGACGTAGGTCATCACCAGCCGCTGCTTGGCCCGCGTCATGCCCACGAAGCACAGTCGCCGCTCCTCCTCCAGGTCGCCTTCAGGATCGGTCAGTGCCCGGTGGTGCGGCAGCAGGTCTTCTTCGAGGCCGACGATGTAGACCCGCGGGAACTCCAATCCCTTGGCCGCGTGCAGCGTCATCAGCGTCACCGCGCCGCCCGCCTCGCTAAGCCGGTCCGTGTCGCTCACCAGCGCCACCTGCTCCAGCCAGTCGGGCACCGACCCGTCCGGGTTCTCGGCGTCGTACTCGGCCGCCGCGCTGACCAGTTCCATGACGTTGGCCAGGGCCTCCTTCTCCGGGTCGGGGTCGGCCTCCAGCGCCGCCTGCAGGCCGCTGTGCTTCAGGACGAACTCCAGCAGCGCGGTGACCGGCCGCGCCGGCTGGGCGCGGATCGTCTCCAGCAGCGCCCCGAACCGCTTCAATTTCTCCCGCGCCGACTTGACGGACGGAATCGACTCGACCTGCGCCAGCGCCTCCGACAGACTGATCGGCCGGCCTTCGGCCGCGCGCGTCCGCTGCGCGTGCTCGATCAGCCGGTCGAGCGTCGTCTTGCCGATGCCGCGCGGAGGCGTGTTGAGCGCCCGCTTGAACGCGGTGTCGTCCTGCGGGTTGGCGACGATCCTCAGGTACGCCAGCACGTCCTTGATCTCCCTGCGGGCGTAGAACTCCACGCCCCGCGCGATCTGGTAGGGAATCTTCGCCCGCCGCAGCGCGTCCTCCAGCACCCGCGTCAGGGCGGAGATGCGGTAGAACAGCGCCACGTCCCCCGCGTTCCCACCCTCGGCCCGGAACTTGATGACGTCCTCCGCGATCCGCTGCGCCTCGTCGTGCTCGTCCTCGCAGTGCCACACGGACACCGGCGGACCGGGCGGATTGTTCGTCCACAGGCCCTTTTCTTTGCGCCGCTTGTTCCGTTCGATCAGCCGGCCGGCGGCGCTCAGGATCGCCGGCGTGCTGCGGTAGTTTTCCTCCAGCCGCACGACCTTCGCGTCCGGGTACTGCCGCTCGAAGTCGAGGATGTTGCGGATGTCCGCCCCGCGCCAGCCGTAGATCGACTGGTCCGGGTCGCCGGTGGCGCAGATGTTCCGCCGCCGCCGGGCGAACCGCGTGGCGATCAGGTACTGCGGATGGTTGGTGTCCTGGTATTCGTCGATCAGCAGGTAGGGGAAGCGGTCCTCGAGGGCGTCGCGGACGTCGGCGTGTTCGCCCAGCAGCCGGGCGGTGAAGACGAGCAGGTCGTCGAAGTCGACCGCGTTCCGGTCGCGCATCATCTGCTCGTAAGCCGTCCAGATCTCCGCGATCTGCCGCACCTGGAAATCGCCTCCCATCTCCGAGAATTCCGCCGCGGAAACCATCCCGTTCTTCGCCCGGCTGATCCGCCACTCGACCGTCTTCGGCCGCCAGTTGTCGGTGCTCAGGTTGGCCGCCTCCACCGCCTCCCGGATGACCGCCACGCGGTCCGCCTGGTCATAGATCGAGAAGTTCGGCCGCAGCCCGACGCGCCCGGCGTAGTCCCGCAGCAGCCGCGCGCAGAGCGAGTGAAACGTGCAGACCAGCGTCCCCCGGCCGACGCCCAGTTGCCAGACCCGTTCGCGCATCTCGCCCGCGGCCTTGTTGGTGAAGGTGATGGCCAGCACCTGGTCCGGCCGGGCGACCGTCCGCGCGAGCCAGCCCGCCCGCCGCGTGATGACCCGCGTCTTGCCGCTTCCGGCCCCGGCCAGCACGAGCAACGGGCCGTCCGTGTGGGTCACGGCCTGTCGTTGGGGGTCGGTCAGATCGTCGAGCAGCCGGTCGGGGATCATCCCGCGATGATATAGATCACCCCGCCGCGGCTGTCCACGCGGGGCCCGTCCTGCCGCCCAATGCTCTCCGTCGAGGCGGGTGATAAAATAGAGTCGTGCTGCCGTGTGCGTGCGCGCACGGGCGGATGCAGGATGACCGACGCCATGACGATCCGAATTTAACTTTCCAGGGAGGCCGAGACGCGATTGCTGGAACGGGCGGCGGCCGAAGGAAAAGACCCGGCCGCCCTCGCCCTGGAACCGCTTGAAGGTATGCTCGCGTCCGACAATGGCTTGTCTGCCGCGGCGTCGGGTGATGCCCGCGTGGCCGCATGGCGTCGCTTTGTCGCCGCCCTGCGCGAACGTACTCGCAGTTTGCCGTCGATGCACCGGGTCGATGACAGTCGCGAGGCCATCTACGAGGACCGCGGGGAATGAGAGTTCTGTTCGATACGAACATCCTGGCCCGCGCGGTACAGAATTCTCATCCCCGGCAGGAAGCGGCGATTGCGGCCGTCGCGGCGATCGTGAATCGGGAAGACGTTCCTTGCCTGCTCCCGCAGAACCTTTACGAGTTCTGGGTCGTCTGCACGCCGCCGGCGGACGAAAACGGACTGGGGATCGCAGTCGAAACAGCTGGACAACGGCTTGAAGAACTGAAAGACATCTTCGAAATCCTCGATGAGACCCCCGCCTTCCTTCCTGCCTGGAAGGCGCTGGTCGTCCATCACGAAGCCAGGGGCAAGGCCGCGCACGATGCTCGGCTTGTCGCGGGGATGCAGGTCCATGGCATCACCCGTCTGGTCACCTTCAACAAACAACAATTCATTCGCTATCCGGGCGGGACCGTCACCACTCCGGAAGAATCGATCGAATCGCCGGGCTCCTGAGAGAAGATCGATCAGTAACCTTTAAGAGAGTCCGTCCTGCGCGGCGGTCGCAGGCAGCAAGAAAGACCGACGCCTCCTCCATTGGCGTTCGGATTATCGGCGAGATCCGATTCTGCGAGCACCTCCCCCCCTCGATTGTCGCGCCGCGGTTGCCTCGATAACATGCGAACCGTGGCCGATCCGCTTGTGCTGTCGCAGGTCGACGGGGCCGTGGCCGTCGTCCGGCTCAACCGGCCGGACGTGCTCAACGCCCTGTCGCTCGAACTGATGGCCCTGCTGGTCGAGGTGTTGGAGCGCCACGACGCCGACCCCGCCGTCCGCTGCATCGTGCTGACCGGCTCCGACCGGGCCTTCGCCGCCGGGGCCGACATCGCCGACATGGCCGACGCCTCCGTCGTCACCATGTACGAGCGGAACCAGTTCGCCCGCTGGGAGCGCATCCGCCGCATCCGCACGCCGATCGTCGCCGCCGTTTCCGGCTTCTGCCTCGGCGGCGGCTGCGAACTGGCCATGCACTGCGATTGCATCATCGCGTCTGAAACGGCCCAGTTCGGCCAGCCGGAGATCAACATCGGCGTCATCCCCGGCGCGGGCGGCACGCAACGGCTGACCCGCGCCGTGGGCAAGTTCCGGGCGATGGAACTGATCCTGACCGGACGGTTCCTGTCGGCCCGCGAGGCCTATGACGCCGGCCTGGTCACGCGCGTCGTGCCGAGGGAAATCTGCCTGGAGGAGGCCGTTCGCCTCGCCCGCCGCATCGCCGAGAAGGCCCCCGTCGCGGTGCGACTGGCCAAGGAGGCGGTGCTGAAGGCCCACGAGACGTCGCTGTCCGAGGGGCTGGAATACGAGCGGAAACTCTTCTATCTGCTGTTCGCCACCGAGGACCAAAAGGAGGGGATGCGGGCCTTCAAAGAGAAGCGGCCTGCGAAGTACCAGGGTCGATAGCCCCGTCTGGTCGCTTGGGCGTCCGTCGGTCCCCGGCCCGCTCCGCACTGGGCGTTACGGGGTGGCGTCCAGCCATTGCTCGAGATAGGCGAAGCCGTCGGCCTGTGCGGCGGCGTCGCGCAGCACGGGCCACGCCGCGCGGAAGTCGCCGCCCACGCGCTCCAGCAACCGCCCGTACACCTCCAGGTCGCCGCGGTAGCGGGCTGCCGCAAGGATCACGGCATTGTTCAGTTCCAGGTCGGCGATGCGGCGGTAGCGGTCGGGGTCGGAGAGCCGCGGGCGGACCTCGGCGTCAAACGTGGCGGCGACGCGGTCGAACTCCGCCTGCCGGCCCGCGATCTTCTCGGCGCGCGAAAGCGGCAGAGCGTAGTAGGCCGCCAGGTCGTCGAACAGCCGGCCGAGGTAGGCGTCGATCAGGTCCTCGTCGCCGTAGCGTCGCAGCGCGGCGGCGGCCTGCTCGGATTCGGGGTTGCGCCGCATCTGGAAGAAACGGCGCGCGGCGCTGCGGCCGACGAACTGCGCGAGCGTCTCGTTGAAGAGAGTGTCGCTCGACTTGTAGACCGTGCCGTGCGTCAGTTCGTGCAGGATCAGCAGGGCAAGGTCGATCTCGTCCGATCGGAGTTGCGACGAGCGGATCGAATCCGCCAGCAGGCCCAGCGTGCTGAAGCCGGCGATCGGGCCGAGATAGACGTCGTAGCCGGCATCGGCCAGCGCGTCGCGCTCGCGCTCGGCGGCGGCGCGGTCGAGGAAGCCCTTGTACTCGACGCGCCCGACGAATGGAAAATCCCAGGTATAAGGAACGAACGCCTCCCGGGCCGACCCGGAGACGCTGTAGCCGACCGCGCGGCCGCCCGTGGCCGCCAGGTCGTCGTCGAAGAAGGTGTATGCCGCGCCGGCCCGCAGGCCGATCTCGTCGATCCCGAACTGCCGGACCTCGAGGACGAAGCGGAGTTTCGACTTGGTTGCCTCGTCGACCCGCGGATCCGCGAGCACCAGTTCGATCGGCCGCGTCCGGGCCAGACTGGTCAGCGCGCCTCCGGCCAAACCAAGGTAGTAGTTCAGGTCGAGGCCGCAGCCGGTCAGGCCGAGCAGCGCGCCCGTCGCCCAGCGGACATGCGTCGTGCGGACGATGGCGCGCGGGATCGGCGGCCGGACGGGCGCGGGCATTGCGGCGTTCGCGTTTGCCGACGCGGGAGTCCCGGCCCCGGCGCTGCCGGATTCCCGCCCCACGCGTGCGCGGGGGCAGGCCTTGCGCGGGAATGACGGTCGCCCGTATCTGCGGTTCGTTCTTGGGACTCCGGGACGCGGGTCAGGAACAAACTCTTGGATCATCGGGCATTCGCGGTTGCGTGCGGGGAGTTTATCGATGTTACGCGCGGGGCGGCGTCGCGGCTAGCGGACCACGGCGAAACTGCCCGGGACAGGGATCGAACCTGCACTCGATTGCTCGAACCAGGCCCTCAACCTGGCGCGTCTGCCAATTCCGCCACCCGGGCGCTGGGAGCGGCAGGAAATCGTAGCGGGGCGGGCGGCGGCGTCAACGGACGCGGCGCGGGACGCAGGCCGCGCGGTCTCGATCAGCGCATCATGCCGGCCGCGATGCGGTCGATCTTCGCGGCCAGTTCGAGGTCGCGGTTGGTGATGCCGCCCGCGTCGTGGGTCGACAGGTCGATTCGTACGGTGTGGTAGACGTTGAACCATTCCGGATGGTGGTTCATCGCTTCCGCGGCCAGCGCGACCTGGGACATGAACCCCCAGGCGGCGGCGAAGTCCGCGAAGCGGAACTCGCGGTGGAGTTTGCCGTTGACGGCGCTCCAGTTCGGAAGAGCGGCGAGGGCGGACCGAATCTCCTCGGGGCTGAGTTTCACGGGCTTGCGATTCATGACCTCGTCCTGTCGCGCGGGTCGGTGACGGTCGCCCGTCGCGCGGACCAAGCACTACGATAGCGCAGGTCGGTCGGCGGCGTCAAGCAGGACGGCACCGAAAGGATGGGCGCGTTGGCGGAGGAGCGGCAACAGACCTAGCATCCACGGGGGGGCGGAATCGGGGCACGGGTCGGGCGGCTCCGGGCTGGGGTTGCCGGTCGCCCCCGTGCCGAACGGATATACTGGTTGGGGTGATGACTCGGGTTGGTGTTCGCGGCCGGTCGCGGAGCGTGCTCGCGGCCCGTCCGTGTCACGGGCTTGACTGTTGTCTCGAGGCTTAAGTCATGATGACAAGACGAGCGACTCGATTCGGGATCGGATGGATGGCGGCGGCCGCCTTCGTGGCGGGCGCGGCGTCTGATTGCTGGGCGCAGCCGGGCGGAATGGGGATCGGCGGCTCATCGGGCGGCCAGCAACGCGACCAGGGACAGTCCGACTCGGCCCAGGGCGAAAGCGGCAGCGCAACCGGCGCCATCGTGCGCTTCATGGCCGCGGGGTCCGAAGACGACGAACTGATCGGCCGGCTCCTCGTCCGCTTTGAGTCCGGCCCCACCCGCGCGTTTGTGATTCGCCGAAAGGACGACCTCCATTTCCGGCTCGGCGGAAAGGAAATCCCGCCCGAGAACCTGGACGACGTCCTGCTGGCGGGCCTGAACGTCCGCGTCGGCTGGAACACGGACAAATCTTCCGGTAAGCCGACGGCCTATCTGACGACCTTCGAGTTCACCGAACTCGAGATCGAGGGGCTGTTCCTGGCGTACGACGCGGACCAGTTGCGGATCAAGGGTCGGCCGGCCAACAACCAGGAATGGCCGGCGCCCAAGCGCACCGCGAGGCCGCGCAGCAACCGGCCGCCGCGGACCTACAGCCGGCCCCCGCGGGAGAACGCCGTCGCACCCAAGTCGAGGGCCGCCCCGGAAAAGACGCTGCGGATCAAGTTCATTGAAGACGTCTCGGCCGTCACCGACGACGTGACGCGGAACGCGATCCTGCTGGCCGATCTCCGTCGGAACCAGCGGATCAAGGCGACGATTGTGTTCGGTCGGCAGATGCATCTGCTGGTCAGCGCGTCGGTGCAGGGGGCGGGGAACGAGGACGAGGCCGGCGACCGGTCCGGCAAACACGACGGTTGACGGGCGGACGCGGACCCGCGTCGCCGCCGTGCGGCCGGGGTATCGCGCGGGCCGAATCTGCCGATATCATCCGGGCGGCGCTGTTGCGGCGCCGGTCGTCGAGGACGATTCATGCCCACCGCCACCCCCTCCGCCGCGGAGTGGTTCTCGACGCTTCGCGAACTGATCCACTATTACCTCCCGCCGATACCGCCCTCGCCGGAGACGATGCTCGGCGCGCTGCTGGCCCTGCTGGTCGGTCTGGCCCTTGCCTTCCGCGGCGCGAAACTGGCGCAGTTGCTGGTCACCACGGTCGGTTTGGCCGCGGGGGCGGGTGTGGGGTACGCGCTCGCGCAGCGCGCGGGGACGCCGGCGGCGATTTCGGCGGCGGTCGGCGCGGTCCTGGTCGGCTATCTCGCGCACCGCTCGCATCGTTGGTGGCTGGGCGTCGGGACGGTGTTGACGCTCATCCTGCTCTCGTTCGGCTGGCAGTTGTTCCGACAGGCCGACCTGGCCGACTGGCTGAACGGCGCCGCGACCGGCGAGCGCTCCGCGGCGGCCATTACCCTCCCGTCCCCGGACGAGCAATTGCAGAATCTGTATCCGGAATACCGGGATCGCGTCGCCCGGCTCGGCCGGAAGATCGGCGACACGGTCAGGGGCTGGGGGCCGAGCGGTTGGCTGATCCCGGCGGCGGGGCTGGTCCTCGGCGTGGTGCTGGCCCTGCGGGCGTTGCGGATTGTGGCGGTCGTGTGGGTGGGGATGCTGGGGGCGTCGCTGGCCGTCTGCGGGGCCGCGGGGCTGCTGGCTGCGTTATCGCCCGCTTTGCAGGAGCGAATGTCCCAGCGGCCCGACGTGCTGGTCTGGTCGGCGGCGGGTACGTGCGTTCTCGGACTGGTGTACCAGATTCGCGACGCGCGCTTCGGCGGTCCGCGGCGTACCGCGGATGCCAAACCGGCGAACGTATCGTAAGTTATCTCCGGCTGAGTTCACGCGCGGGTTGGCGCACGCGGAAATGCCGCGGCGCATTGTTTTGTCGGAATCGACCTGCCGCCGAGTGCGGGGACGAACTGCGGCGCGGCTGCCGAATGCCCGCGGCTTTTTCTTTTCGGCGCGAGGGGGGTCTGTCCTTGTTGTCCGAGGTGTGGTCTGCGCTCCAACGCGAACCGGGCCTGTGCGCGCCGATGATCGGCGCGGGCTTCGTGCTCGGGCTGGCCGGCTGGCGCCTCGCCGCGGTCGTCGCCGTCGTGAGCGCGGTGGGACTGACCGCAGCCGCCCCGGCCGTCTGGCTGGACCGGACGTCCCCAATCTGGTGGTGGGTTACGCCGATGGCCCTGGCGGCCGGCTGGACGGCCTGGCGACATCCCCGGACGTGGATGACCCTCTTGATGGGGTCGCTGTGTGCGTGGCTTGCTTGGCAGGCGTTGCAGCCCCTGGCGCCTCCGGCCGCGCTGTGCGTGGCGGTCGCGGCCCTTGTGGGCGGCATGGCGGCCGTGACGGCGGGAACGTTTTTTTCCGAATCGCTTGCGGTGCTGACGGCCGCGAACGGCGGAGCGATGGTCGCTCCGGCGGGGCTGGCGCTGTGGCGGTGGGAGTCGGGGGGCGGGCTGGGCGATCTGCCCGCGCTCAGTACGGGGTTGTCCGTCTGTTTGCTCTGGCTGGCGATCGCGGCGATCTTTCTGGCGGTGCAATGGACGGATCTGCGGGGCAGCACGATGGTCGGATCGGCGGGGACGGACCGGTCGCCGGGTCTTCCCGAGTACGCCGCGCCGCCGATGCCGCCACGACCGTGCGAGCGCGGCGGGGCGGACCGGCGCTGAGATTCTTTTGTCTGGGCGCGGCGCTCGTGGGCGGCGGCGCGGTCACCGGGTATCAGTCGGCCGACGAGGTGGGGCAGTCGGTCGAGGACGAAGTGCGGGACAACATCCTCAACCAATCCGTCGGGCCGGGGACCCTGGCGGACTATCACCTTCCCGATGAGTTCGTGCGGCGGGTCGCCGACCGGATCATCATCAGTTCGTACCAGGAACGATACCGGATGGTGGTGCGGGACCCGCCGCCCGCGGTTGCCGCCGGCCCGGAAAATCCCTCCGACCGGAGCCGCGCTCGAACCACCGCTCCGTACTGGGCCGCGGGGGTCGTGCTGCTCGTCGCGGTCGTGGCCGTCGCCAGAATGGCGCGCCGTTCGCGGGCGGACGGGGAGGGGCCGCGGTGAAGCCGGGCGCCGTGACGGTGAGCGCCTTCGCGCCGGGCGACGCTCCGGTTCCCAGGACCGTCCGCTCGCGCACGATCGCCGGCCGGATCGGATCGGTCGTCGCCGTAAGCATCGTCGCGTCCGTGGCCTTGACCGCACCGCGCGCCCGGGCGGACGAGCGCCCGATTCGCGTGCTCCATCACCAGACGGGACCGGAGACCTTGCTTTACTGGCAGGAACTTCGCGCCGGGCGACCGGGCCTGCGCGGATTCCGCGCGCCGTTGTTCGAGTGGGCCTCCCTCCGGTCCCCCGCCGATCCATGGCCCGACGCGCCGCCGGACGTGCGCGACGCGACCGCGTTCGTCGCCCGACGTCTTGCGGCCGACGGTCTGATCGCCACGCTGGCGGGCGTGATCCGCCGCCTGGGGCCGGCCGGCTTCGTCGAGCCGCTGCAAGAGGACCGGGTGCGGTCGCGGCTGATGGAAGTCGGCCTCCCGGCCGACTGGGTGCGGCACTTCCGGCCGCCGGGCGACGCGCCGGGTGACCTGGCCGTCGTGCCCCATGTGGCGCGGCTGGTTCGGTCGGCGACGGCCGCGGAAGAACGGCCCGCGGGGCTGGACGCCGTCCGCTTCTTTTTCTCGCCGAGCCGGCCCGGATTCCGGGTCGCCACCGAAAGCGGAGAGTACGACTTCGACCTGCTGCGCCTCCAGATGACGCGCGGCGATTACTTCGCGGGCGAAGGCGCGGGCGACTCGCTCGACATCGCGCGGCAATTGGCCGCGGCCCTGCCCGATGTGCCGCTGCTGTTCAGCGTCGAGTGGACCTACCTCGACGGCGTCCGGCGCGTCGCAGGCGAATGGCGCCTGACGACGCCCGGCCGGCTGACGATGATCGCCGAGCCGCTGGTCCTCTCGCAGTGGGCGCAGGACAACGGCAAGCCGGGATTCCTCGACCGCGCCGCCGACGCGGCGCGTCGGGCGCTGCTTGTTCCGCGCTATGCCAGCCGGCGAGACGACGGTTCGGAGTTCTTCCCCGGTGAATCGTTCCTGGCCGACGGGTTGGCCGCCGCCGGGATCAGCGTGATCCAGTCGCCCCTGCTGTTTCAGGGGGGGAACGTGATGGCGGTGCGCGACCCGGCGGACGGCACGACGACCCTGCTGCTCGGCGAGGCCGAGGTTCATCGAAACGTTTCGCTGGGACTGAGGCGCGAAGAGGCGCTGGAGGCATTCCGGATCGAGTTCGGCGTGGATCGTTGCGTCGTCTTGCCGGCCGTCTCGTTCCACATCGATTTCGAACTGTCGGTGCGCGCTGTGGACGGGCGGCTGACCGCGTTCGTGAACGACCCCGACGCGGCGGTGCCGATCATCCTGCGCGCGGGGGTCGAGGCGTTGGCACGTGCGGGGCAACTGTCGCCGGAAGCGCTGGGCCAGGCGCGGGCGTCGCTGGCCGCGAATCAGATGAGCGTATTCCTCGAACAGGTGGGCGGGCTGCTCCAATCGCGGGCGGTCGGACGGGGGCAATACCCCGAATCACTCGCGCGGGCGTTTTCCGTGGGCGCCGCGGATTCGGGAGTGGGCAACCTGCATCGGTTTCTGCTGGCCATGGATGTCGTGGCGTTTGCGCTGTTGTCGGAGAACGCGCTCCCGTCGGAGCGACACGCGCGGGCCTACGTCCACGCGTTCCGGCGGCGGACGGCCGACCGCGAGAACCTCCACCGGCAGATCACTTCGCTTGGTTGGCGGGTCATCGGCGTGCCGAGTCTGGCGGAGACGGGACGAGGGTTGAATTACATCAACGGACTTCATGATCGGACCCGCTACCTGCTGCCGGCCTACGGGGGGCTTTACCGTCCGTTGGACGAAGCGGCGGCCAAAAAGATACAAATGGCTCTGAGCGAAAACGTCACGGTCATCCCCATCCTCTGTGGCGAGAGTCAGCGGCGCGACGGGGGTGTGCACTGTTCCGTTTCGGCGTTCTATCGAACAAACCCTCGCTGATCGGTCGGCCATTAGTCAAAGAAAGTCGACGCCGAATGGAATCATAACTCCTTATCGTTGAAGACTATACATGCAGGTCTCGATCGTCCCCCCTGAATCGCCCGCGATTCCTGAACACAGGGCGGAACCCGGCATCGGACGCGGATCCTCTGCCATCGAAGCGTGGGGAAAATCGCGCACTCCAACTTCAGAAATCGCAGGCGTTTACGGGGGTGCCCCATGTTTCCTGAAATCGTCCGGAAAGAGGGATTTCGTACTTTACTCCAGCGCTGGTTCTCGATATGCTGGACGGGAGTAGAGTATTGACGGGCAGGGAAGCCGAAGGGAGGAAAGACGCGTCGTCCCGATGCGACGAGGTTCTTTCGGGACGATCAATGGGCTTCGGCGAACGGGCGCATCAGCACCCGCTCCCTGATATCGGACGATTATCTTCGCCGCGTCGATGTCTGCTGAGCCACGCAACGCCTCTCCGAACGTCCCCGCGCGACGTTGTGGTCGCGCAGGGTCGAACGTCGGAACAGCCGATCCAAGCGTCGGCGGGCGTAATCGGGAACGGTATTCGTAAACCGGAGGGTTCGTGCGATGCGTCGCGGTCTTGCGCGGGCCGCGGCGAAAGCGGATTTTATTAGGGGCGCAATCGTCCGCCGCCCAGGGCGGACCCGGGCCGGCCGGCCCGTCTGAATGGAGGAAACATCGTGAAACAGAGAATCGTGACACGACTGCTGATCGGCACGTGTGTGTTCGGGGCTTGTTGCATCGGGTTGCAGGCCGCCGAATCGGGACCGAAGGGAATCACGAACGACTTTATTGTCCATTACGGCGTTCTGGGCGGGATGGCCACGCTGGAGTTGGACGCCGAAGCCGCGTCGGCGGCGGGACTGAACCTGGCGGGCGGGACGCGGGCGACGTTTGTCGTGGACGCGCCGGAGTCGACCTTCCGCCTGCGGGTGAAGAACGACGATCCCGAGGGCCTCAGCGGCGCGCTGGTCCTGCGGGGCGAGATGGCGATCGACCTGGGTCCGCTGTCGCCGGCCGATCGGCAGGGCCGGATCGGCGACCTCTCGGTCACGTTCGTCGGACGCAGCGCGGCCTTCATCGACGGGCGCGACTTCGGTCGCGACGTCTTCGAGATGGTGCGCGATTCGGTCGCGATCCAGTTGAACGGAGAGAATCGGTCCATCACGATCTCCGGGCAGGTGGCGATCGGACGGTCGCTGGCCCGTGACGTGCTCGAGAACGACGGAACCGCAGGGCAGGCCGTCGGCACGGCCGTGATCCACATCACACGCGAGATCGTCGATGTGGACATGCCGCTTGATCCGTCGCCGGAGGGCGAAGGCGACGGCGGAGGCAAGCGGGCCGGCGCGGACGTCATCTGCGGCGACCTCACCGGGCCGAGCAATTATGGCCAGGAAACCAGCGTACAAAAATGTTCCTATTCAATCGGCACAACCTCGTGCAACATCGGCACGGTGCCCCTGAACTGGATCGACGGCACCCCCAACCACCCCGTGATGGCCCTGGCCATCTACCGCTGGAAGATGGTCAACGGCTCCGGGCGCTTTGAGCAACTGGGCCAGAGTTGGATGAAGTGGGCGTTCTGCGCATTGCAGGGCGGCCTTTGTTCGCCGCCTAATTGTCAACCGGTCTGCGGCGGCTGTTGCAGCCAGTTGGGCGTCGGCTGTTCGGACCCGTACACGTCGGCCCGAAACGGGTCACAGATTTACCTGGGGCCGAAGTCGGTGGTGAACCCCTCGACGGCCGCGTTTCCGGCCGGCCACGCCACGCCCGGCGGCGGCCGCCTCCCGGGTCGAATCCAGGTCAACGTGGCCGACCTCGACCCGGCGCAGAACTCAGGGGCGGTCTATTACGGTGAAGGCCAGTACCTCGCCCCGGACGACGCCGCCGCGGGCAACAAGATGAACAACTGCTCCTATCGCCGGTTCTCGTCACCGGTGGGCGCGGCGCCTTCTTATAATCTGAATTTCTCTGGCACCTCGACCGTCCGCACTCAGCCGGCGATCTTCGCCTGGGCCAACCATGAGTCGGGCGTCACGTTCATCAACTGGGACGTCTCCGCCAGCGACGGCCGGTTCGTACTCGCCTATAAGACGACCGCGCTGGGCGGAAACATGTGGCACTATGAGTACTCAATCTACAATCTGAACTCCGACCGGGCCGGGCAGGCCTTCAGCGTCCCCGTCCCCAACGGCGTGACCCTCAGCAACATCGGCTTCCGCGACGTGGACTACTGGGCCGAGCCGTACAGCGGCACCGACTGGACGCCGACGCAGGCCGGCGGGCAAATCACCTGGGCCACTCAGACCCAAGCCCAGAACCCCAACGCCAACGCCCTGCGCTTCGGCACCCTTTACAACTTCCGGTTTGATGCCAACGCTCCGCCGGCGCTCGCCACGGCCCGCCTGACGCTGTTCAAGGCCGGTTCGCCGACGGAACTTCTGGCCAACATCGACGCTCCCTCCATTCCGTGTAACCCGCCCTCGATCGACCCGCTCGGCACCCACACGACCGTTTGCGGCCAGCCCTGGAGTTCATCGGTGCCCACCGCTTCGGGCGACGGGCCCTTCACCTGGTCGATCGTCGGCGCCCCGGCCGGCGTGACCATCAACCCGGCCACCGGGCAGGTATCGTGGACGCCGACGGCTTCAAAATCGCCCCACGTCATCACGATCCGCGCCACCAGCCAGTGCGGCGGCGGATTCGATGACGAGACGTTCAACCTCCTGGCCCTTCCGGGCGACTTCAACGGCGACGGGATGCTGACCTCCGTCGACGTCGGGCCGCTCGTCGATCACCTGGTCGGCCTCTCCTCGACGACCCTGTGCGCGGCCGACGTGGACGAGGATGGCTCGAGGAACGGTCACGACGCCGAGGCGATGGTCGGCGAATTGATCCCGTAACCATCGGACGCGCCTTTTTGGAGCCCCTGCAAACACACAGCCCCGGGTGGGTCCCACCCGGGGCTGTTTTCTGTACGTTGAAGTTCGGATGGTCCGCGCTTACCAGGCGACATACGCGCGATAGGAGCGCGTCGACCGACGGCTGCCGCTCCGGCGCGTGCGCGACGGGTTGCGGCGCGACGCGCCGTGACGCATCGTCGTGCCGAACGTGAAGTTGCTCTTCTTGTAGCCCCGCGTCACCCAGGTGTTGCCGCCGAAGCCGTTCTTCTTCCACTGCGTGGCGAACATCCGCAGTTCGTCGGCGATCCGGCCGGCCTCGTTCTTCAGGAACGCGCGCTCGGACGGGTTCTTCGTGCTCTGGCAGCGGCGCTGGAACCGCCGGAACAACTGCTGCTTCCGCGTGATCAGACTGCGGAAGGCCGTCCTGTTGGAGTTGGTTGATTGATTGGTGAAGTTGAAGTTCATCTTATCGTCCTCATGAGGAGACAACCGACGTGGTCCCGACCCGCTGCCGGAACCCTGCCCCATCGTCGGCGCGCGGCGCAGGCAGGTTGAGCAAAGCCGGCCGCCCCATGCCCGATAAGCGGGCCGCTCGGCGATATCGGGCCGCCGGATCCGCGCGAAGCAGACGGGGAACGGGACGAGGGCCGGAGATCAGCGCGCGGCGCGGCCCGCGGCGCGGCGGCAGACGGCCGAGAGCGACGCCGCGTATTCGCCCGGCGTCGCCACCTCCCCCTCGCGCGGGACCACGATGTAATCGAAACCCGTCGGCAGGCGGTCCCGCAGGTGCCGGAACGCCTCGCGGATGCGGCGCTTGATGCGGTTGCGGCGGACCGCCCCACCGTGTCGCCGGCCCACCACCAGGCCGAGTCGCGGGCCCGGCAGCGCGCTGCTGGCCGCATAGATGACCAGCCGCGCGTCGGACGCCGAGCGGCGGGCGGCGAAGATCTCGGCGAACCGTTTCCGGCCCGAAAGGCGCGCGCGTCGGGGAAGGTCGGCGGACATCGCGGCCCTTACAGCGACTTGAGCCGCTCGCGGCGGTCGAAGCGGCGCAGCGCGTCGAGCAGCGGGTCGAGGTCCCCGTCGAGGATGCACTGTAGCGGGAAGTTCTCGTTGATGCGATGGTCCGTACAGCGGTCCTGCGGGAAATTGTAGGTGCGGATGCGCTCGTTTCGGTCGCCCGAGCCGATCATCACCCGCCGCTGCTGCGTGCGCTCGGCGTGCTCCTTCTGGGCGATATGGTCGCGCAGCCGCGTCAGCAGGATGCGCCGGGCCCGGTCGCGGTTCTTGTGCTGGCTGCGCTCGTCGCGCATGCTGACGGTGATCCCGGTCTCGCGGTGTTCGAGTTTGACCGCCGAGGCGACCTTGTTGACGTTCTGACCCCCGGGTCCGCCGGCGCAACTGACGTGTTCGATCACGTCCTTGTCCCAGTCGATCTTCACGTCGGCGGGTTGGGCCTCGGGCAGGACGGCCACGGTGGCCGCCGAGGTATGGATGCGGCCTTGCGCCTCCGTCCGCGGCACGCGTTGCACGCGATGTCCGCCGCCCTCGTAGCGCAGCACCTCGAACACGCCCGGCCCCTTGACGCTCACGAGCACCTCCCGGAACCCGCGGAGGTCGGAAGTCGATGCGTCGAGCGGCTCCCACTTCAGCCCGCGCCGGCCGGCGTAGGCCTCGTACATGCGGTACAGGTCCGCGGCGAACAGGGCGGCCTCCTCGCCCCCCGTCCCGGCGCGGATCTCCAGGATGACGGCATCGACGTCGGCGTCGTCGCCGGCCAGCAGGTGGTCGGTCAGTTCCTCCTGAAGGCGGTCGGCCTCGGACTGGAGTTGTTCGATCTCCCCGCGGGCCAGCGCCGCCAGTTCGGGATCGCCGTCCTCGTTCAGCAGCGACCGGGCGTCGTTGATCTGCCGGCGGACCTCCCGCCAGCGGCGGTACGGCTCCACCGAACGCCGCAGCCGGGCGTGTTCGCGGCCCAGTTGGGCGATGCGCGCGGGGTTGGAAACCGTGCGCGGATCATTCATCTCGTCCGCGACGGCGTCGAACTGCCGCGCGACCGCTTCGAGGCGCTCGGTGAGGTAGGCGTCCAGGTCGTGCACGGTTGGTCCTCGTCGACCAAAAAAAACGCCGCGCGCCCGTGAACACGGAGCCGCGGCGCTGGAAATCGAGCGGGGCTAGCCCTTGGTGGCGCGGGCCTTGCGGGCGGCCTTCGGGTCGCGGAAGTAGTCGCCGCTGTACTTGCGCTGGAACTTCTCGACCCGGCCGGCGGTATCAACGAACTTCTGGGTGCCGGTAAAGAAAGGATGGCACGCAGAGCAGATTTCGACGGCGATCTTGGGTTTGGTGCTGCGGGTCGTAAAACTGTTGCCGCAGCCGCACGTCACCGTGCATTCGACGTACTTGGGATGGATGTCGGCTTTCATCGGGCAACCCGTCCGTCGGTCTTCCGGCCCTCGCGTCGGCCGCGGCGTCGTTCAAGCGGGGTCCACGACCCGGCGGGCTGGATTTTAGCCGATCCGCGATGGGTGACAATGGGGGGTGTCGCCCGTCTCGTCGGATCGAACGGGGTCTTATGGTCGCCCCGTTGCCGGGGGACAACCCAAGGTCCACTTATCACCGGTTTGCTTCCCGGACTTTCTGTGCTATATTAAGGGAGCGGCGGACGGCATTTTCTCGGAGTCCTGAGGATTCAGGTCTCTCTAACTATCGTAAGGTTTTATACTTACGGGAATAATCCGCCGCCCCGGTTTCGACGGGAGGTCGCGTGCCTTCGTCTCAGATCGAAGCGATCACACGTCGCATTCAGCAGGCGATCGACATCGCGGAACTCGTCAGACCGCACGTCCGCCTTGTTCGGGCCGGGAAGGACTGGAAGGGCCTCTGTCCCTTTCATTCCGAGCAGACTCCCTCGTTCTACGTCGCACCGAGCAAGCAGATTTTCAAGTGTTTCGGCTGCGGGGCGGGGGGCGACGTTTTCAAGTTCATTCAACTCCGTGAAAAGGTCTCTTTCCCGGAGGCGCGGGCCATCCTCGCCGCCAAGGCGGGGATTTCGCTGGAGGCCGACCGGCGCGCCTCCAATTCGCCCGCAGGACCGGACCGCGTCACGCTGGCCCGGGCCAACGAGTGGGCCGCGACGTGGTTCCGCGCCCAGATGGCCGGTCCGGCGGGGGGCCGCGCCTGCGAGTACGCCGCCGGCCGCGGACTGACGCGAGAATCTATCGAATCGTTCGGTCTGGGGTTCGCGCCCGACGGCTGGGAGTCCCTGTGCCAGGCCGCCCGCGCGGCGCGGATTCCCGAGGCATTGCTGGTCGCGGCGGGACTGGCCCGGCCGCGGACGGACGGCGGGCTGTACGATGTCTTCCGCAACCGGCTGATGTTCCCGATCCGGGACGTCATGCAGCGGGTGATCGGCTTCGGCGGCAGGGCGTTGGGGGACGATCCCGCGAAGTACCTCAACACGCCGCAGACCGCCCTTTTCGAGAAGACGCGCTGCCTGTTCGGCCTGGACCGGGCGAAGTCCGCGCTCGACGAGCAAAATCCCGCCATCGTGGTCGAAGGATACCTCGATTGCGTGATGGCCCACCAGCACGGTTTTTCCCAGGCGGTGGCGACCCTGGGCACGGCCCTCGGCCCGGCCCACGTGGAGATTCTGCGCCGTTATACGGACTCGGTCGTGCTCCTTTTCGACGGCGACGAGGCCGGGGCACGGGCGGCCGACCGCGCCCTGCGGACATTCCTGGAACAGCGGGTCGAAGTGCGGTTGGCGAACCTGCCGGAGGGTCTGGATCCGTGCGCGTTCCTCGTCGCGCACGGCGCGGATGCGTTCCGGGAGGTATTGAACTCGGCCCTTGACGCGCTAGAATTGCACTGGAGGAGGCTGGCGGAGCAGTACCGCACGACCTCGGGAACAAACGGGGGCCGCCGAAGGGCCGTTCAGGAGTTCCTATCCCTTGTCGCCGCGGCGATCGAGTCGTCCGCGGTCGACGCCATCCAGCGCGGCCTGCTGGTGAACCAGATCGCGCGCCTGCTGGGCGTCGGGAGCGACGACGTCCGGCGGCAACTCGTTGCGAATCGCGCTTCGGCGCGTGAGCAGACCGTCGAAACGGGTATTGAGAGAAGGCCGGTCGAGGCGGCGGTGGAGGCCGTTGCGACGCGCGAACTGCTGGAGGTGCTGCTGAACGAGCCGGGGTACTGGTCGTCCGTTGCGAGCCAGTTCGACCCGGAGGTGCTGGCGGACGAGGTGTTGCGGTCCGTCGGCCGACTGGCGGTCGAGGCGCTGAACGGCCCGGACGAGTTTTCGCTCGACGGATTCCTGGCGCGCATCGAATCAGTCGAGGCGGCCCGCCGCGTGACGGACCTGTACGTCGCCGGCCAGAGGAAGGGTAATTTCGGCGCCACCGTCGAAGGCGCGGTGGCCCGGTTGCAACAGGGGCGGCTGCGCTGCGCCGCCGATTCGCTGCGGGACGCGCTGCGATCGCCGACGGCGGCCGACGCGGCGTCGGACCAGGCCGCGCGGGCAAGTTGTGCCTCCGCGCGGCAGCACAGACATTTTGCGGCCCGCCGGCACCTGCGCCGCACGTCGTTGGCCGGTGCGGGCGACTGATCGTCCGCTCGAAGCGGACGCCTGAGGGAGAGCGAGGACAGAGGGTCCGGAACCCGTCGCATCGGAGCGGAATCTTCGCGCCGCGTCGTGACCCGAAACGGGGGCGCTGCCGCCAAGATCCGTCGGACCCCTCGGTGGGTATCACAGGTCAGGTCGTTCCGCGCCCGCCGGACCTCGGCGCGCGGGCGGCCTGAAATTCGGCCGGGAGGACGGCACGGGGCCGGCCTGCGGCGCTTGGGACTGCGTGGAGTTCTTCTGAATGTCTGAGATCGGCACAAGGCAGATGGCGGCGGCGGACCCGGTTGAGGCGAGCGTCAACGAACTGGTGCGCCGCGGCAAAGAACGCGGGTACGTCACCTGGGAAGAAATGAACGAGATCCTGCCCGACGAGGCGGTCCTCCCCGACAAACTCGAAGAGATCCTGCTGAAATTCGAAAACCTCCGCATCGACATGGTGGATGAGGCCGAGGCCGGACGCCTGGCGGTCGCTGACGACGCCGGCGCCGAGCGCAAGAAGGGCCCCTTCCCCGCCGACGACCTCGTTCCCGACGAGCCGCCCGGCCTGGAGGTCTCCAGCCGCCGGATCGACGACCCCGTGCGGATGTATCTCCAGCAGATGGGCGAGATCCCGCTGCTGACGCGGCCGGAAGAGATCTCTCTGGCCAAGAAGATCGAGATGACGCGGACCGCCTTCCGCCGCAAGGTGCTGGAGTCGGACTACGCCATGACCCAGGCCGTCGAACTGGTCCAGCAGGTGCACGACGGCACGCTGCCGTTCGACCGCACGATGCGGATTTCGACCGTCGAGAACCAGGCCAAGCACGCGGTGTTGAAGCGCCTGCCGGCGAACCTCAAGACCGTTCGCAAACTGATGCAGCAGAACCAGCAGGACTGGGCGCGTCTGCACGAGGGTCGGCCCTCCGAGGCGACGCGGCGGAAGGCCTGGCGGCAGATCAACGTCCGGCGGCGCAAGGCGGTGACGCTGCTGGAGGAGTTGGCGCTGCGCACCAGCCGGATCACGCCGTTGATGCGCCGCCTGGACGCGCTCTGCAACAAGTTGACCGACCTCGAGAAGCGAATGGCCGACGAGCGCAAGCGCCCCGGAGATGACGCCGAGGCCATCCAGACGATGCAGGACGAGATCGAAGGGCTCCAGGACCTGGTCCTGGAGACGCCGGAGATGCTCCGCAAGCGGATGCTCGCCGTGAAGCGCGTCTTCTCGGAGTACGAGGACGCGAAGCGGAAGTTGTCCGGCGGGAACCTGCGGCTGGTGGTGTCTATCGCCAAGAAGTACCGCAACCGCGGCCTGTCCTTTCTGGACATCATCCAGGAAGGCAACACCGGCCTGATGCGCGCCGTGGACAAGTACGAGTACCGCCGCGGCTACAAGTTCAGCACCTACGCGACCTGGTGGATCCGCCAGGCCATCACCCGCGCCATCGCCGACCACGCCCGAACCATCCGCATCCCCGTCCACATGATCGAAACGATGAGCCGCCTGCGGAATATCAGCAAGCAACTCCTTCAGGACCTCGGCCGCGAGCCGACGCTGGAAGAGATCGCCCGCAAGGCCCGGATGCCGCTGTCGGAGGTGCGGCGGGTGATGAAGATCAGCCGCCCGCCCATCTCGCTCGACCGCCCCGTGGGCGAAAGCGAGGACTCGTACTTCGGCGACTTCATCGAGGACGAGGCGACCGAGGCCCCGGCCGTGACCGCCAGCAGCGAGATGCTCAAGGACCGCATCGAGTCGGTCCTCAAGACGCTGACCTACCGCGAGCGGGAGATCATCAAGTTGCGCTACGGCATCGGGGACGGCTACACCTACACGCTGGAAGAGGTCGGCAAGATCTTCAAGGTGACCCGCGAACGCGTCCGCCAGGTCGAGGCCAAGGCCATCCGCAAACTCCAGCACCCCGTCCGCGCCCGCAAACTCGAGGGCTTCCTCGACGGCTCGCTGCCGACGCGAAGTTTTCAATAGTCGGGCACATTAGTTCGATAGCCAGTCCGGCGCGCCGTGCGCGTTGAACAGTTGAGCCGACGGCCGCCGCAACACACGGCGTGCTCGTGGCTTATCGGCGCGGTACAGTGCGCGAAGCGGGCGGCGGGCCCTAGATTTCGGGCTGGTTTTCTATATGAATGCTTTCGTAGCAGGAAATTGAGCGAGCAGAGGGAATCACTTCAATGCCGTTTTCTGAAAACGACGTTCGTAGAGCATTCGACGCGAACCCTTGTTGCGGGAGTTGCGGAAAACGGCTTCGGTGGTCGGACCGTGGCAATTGGGGTGACCCAGGGGCCTGGCAGGCACACCATATCCAGGCGGAAACGGACGGCGGCCGTGACGACCCGTACTTGAATCTCATGCTTCTTTGTTCCGATTGCCACCAGGAGTACACCCGGGGTCAAAGGCGGTGGTGGTAAACGCCGATCGCGCTTTTGTTGCCCCGACACGGAGCGGGCCGTTGTCGGAGGTGTGTCGGGGCGGGTATTTGTCAAGAAAAAGTCAAAAAAAAGTTGACAAGGGACCGCGGGCCGTTATATTTCCGATACGACTCCCCCGCTTATCCGCGGGTTGGGCAGCCCAGCGGGCTGCCTGTTTTTTTGTGTTGCGCAGCCCCTGTGATGAGCCAACGCAGCATCATCTACATTGACGGATTCAATTTCTATTACGGCGCCGTCCGTGGAACTTCCCACAAGTGGTTGGATTTCGAATCCTGTTTTCGCCGACTTCGCCCGCATGATCAGATCGTACGCATTCATTATTTCACGTCGCTCGTCATCGGTTCGACGCGCGCGAACCAGGAGACCTACCTTCGGGCGCTGGCATCTCGGCCGCTCATCAACGTAATCCTTGGGAAGTTCAAGACGAAGCAGGTCACGTGTCGCGTACCCGGTTGCACGCATTCCGGACCTCGGGTGTTTGACTCACCAGAGGAGAAACGAACCGATGTGAACATCGCCATTCAACTGCTCGATGACGCGTTTCACGACCGGGCGGAACGGTACGTGATCATCAGTGGCGATTCCGATCTGGTACCCGCGCTGGAACGCACCAAGGCGCTCGCGCCGGACAAGAAGATTCTGGTATATGTCCCCTCGCGCCATCCCGCGCGCGGTGCGGCGGTAGAATTGCGCAGCGCCGCGGATAAGCACCCAACCTTCCCCCTCGCCCTGCTGAAGGTGTCGCAGTTCCCCAGGGAGTTTTCCGACGGACGGGGCGGGATCATTCGCAAACCCGCTGACTGGTAATTCGTCCTGACGCATGAATGGTTTGCGAATTGCTCGCGGCGACAATTACAGGGATGCGCTGCGTGCTCGTGGCTTATCGGCGCGGTAAAGTGCGCATGGCCGGCGAGGTCACGCTTGCATCAGGCACGCCCCATGTGGGGATCGGCTGCGGCGTGAGACGCTTCGAATGCGAACAGGATCGTTGCTTCTGGCGGGACTGATGGCGGCGGGCGCGACCGTGCCGGCCCTCGCCGCCGAGCCGCCGCCGGACGCCTATATCGACGGCAGTCTGGGCTTCTGGCTGCGGCCGCCCGCCGACTGGCAGTTGCTCCGCGAGCGCCGCGCGGAGCCGGGCGGACTGCTGGTACTGCGGATGGTGAAGCGCGCCGGCCCGGCGCGGGTGCACGAAATTACGCTGCATCAGCGGATCACGCCGCGGTCGATGGGACTCGACGAGGCGCTGTCGGAACTGACCGCGGCGCTGCGGGCCGAATCGCGCGGACTGCGGATCGCCGAACAGGCCGAACTGCGCCGCGCAGATCGACCCGCTGCATTTCTGTCCGCGGAGCACGAATCACCTGAGGGACCGATGATCCTGCTGACCGCGATGGTCCGCGCGCGGCCCAGCATGTTCTACGTGCTCACTTATGCCGGCCCGGCCGCCTCGCGGGCCGAGATCGAGCCGCAGTTTCGCGCCGCGGCGGAGTCGTTCCAGGTTCTGGAAGACGAGCGGAGCGACCGGCTCGTGCGCCAGGCGCTGCTGGCGGGTACGGACTGGCTGAACGCGCTGCGGCCCGAAACGCTTTCGGCGCTGGACGAGGAGGAATCGTACCTGGCGGTCTCGGTCGATGACCGCCCGGCGGGTTACGTCCGCGTCTCCATCGAGCCGACGACCTGGGGCGGGCGCGACGGCCTGGCGGTCCTCGAGTACGGCTGGACGTTTGCCCCGGACGCCCCGGCGCGGTGCGTGCGCAGCGAGATGTTCGTCAGTTTCGATCTCCAGTCGGAGCGCTGGCAGGTGACGACGACGACGCTGCTTCCGGCCGAGGGTGATTCGCCCGCCTCGGCGGACGTGGTCCTGGAGGAAGGCGCGCGCGAAAAGGATCGGCTGCTCACGTCGCAGCAGTTCGGGCCCGGCGCGCCGCCGGAGGCCAATCCGCCGCTGAAGGTTCCTCCGACGTACGTTTCCCGGGCGCTGGTCCGCGTGCTCCCGCGGGTGATCGACCATCTGGAGCGCCCGAGAGTCCTGGCATTCAACGAATTCGACCCGGTCCGGCGCGGCCTGATCCTTCGCAGCGTGGAAATCCTGGGAGCCGCAGACCCCCCTGTGCCGGTTCGCGGCGGAAAGTGTTTCGCCCTTCGGGACCGCGAGGGGCTGTTCGGCCGGCCCAACGACGTGTTCGTCGATCACACGGGGCGGGTGCGGGCGGTCGTTTCGGGCTCGTTGAAGATGAAGCCCGCCGACCGGACGGACTTGGAAAAGCGTTACGCGCAGCGCGTCGCCGAGGCCGAGCGGACGGTGCAGGAGTTGCTCGGCGAATACGTCCGCGCCCAGGAGCGGTTTTCACGCCCGTGACGCCGTCACAAACCGACGGATTGCAATCCCTCGGCCCCGGTTGTGGTTCGGAATCTCTTCGACTGCTGCTTCTTACACGATCAGCATCGCATCTCCGAAACTGTAAAAGCGATAACCCTCGTCGATCGCGGCCCGGTAGGCGCGGCGGGCTACGTCCGGCCCCGCAAAGGCATACACGAGCGCGAGCAGCGTCGTCCGCGGCAGGTGAAAGTTGGTGAGCAGGGCGGTGACTGCCCGGAACTGATAAGACGGCTGGATCAACAGCGTGGTCCAGCCCGACCCGCTGCGGATCGCGCCGTCCTGCGCCGCGGCCGTCTCCAGCACCCGCACCGACGTGGTGCCGACCGCGACGATCCGCCCCCCGGCCGTCCGCGCCGCGTTGATCCGCCCGGCGGCGTCGGCGGACACCTCGTACCATTCGGCGTGCATCCGATGATCGCCCAGGTCCGCCGTTGCGACGGGCTGAAACGTCCCCAGTCCGACGTGCAGCGTTACCGCCGCCGTCTGCACGCCCGCGGCCCGCGCCTCGTCAAGTAGCCGCTCCGTGAAATGCAGACCGGCCGTCGGCGCTGCGACCGCCCCCGGCCGCGCGGCGTACACCGTCTGGTAATCCAGCCGATCGCGGAGCATCTCGGATCGCGCCAAGTCGCCCGGCCGGCGGATGTATGGAGGCAGCGGGGCCGAGCCGACCGCGGCCAGCACCTGCTCGGCCGGTCCGGGCGGGTCGATTTCCAGCGTCCACACCTCGCCGTCGCGCGGGCCGACCACCGCGCTGAGGCGCTCGTTCGGGAAACTCAGCCGCTCGCCGGACCGCAGCCGGCCGGCGTTCTGGAGCAGCGCCCGCCACCGGCCCGCCGCGATCTCGCTCAGAAAAAGACCGGCAATCCGGCCGCCGGTCGCGCGGCGCAGCATGAAGCGCGCCGCCACGACGCGGGTGTCGTTCAGGACGAGGCAGTCGCCGCGGAGCAGGAACTGCGGCAGATCACGAAAGACGGCGTGGATCATCTCGCCGCTGCCGCGGCGCAGCACGAGCAGGCGCGAGGCGTCTCGCGGACGGACGGGATGCTGGGCGATCCGGTCCGGGGACAGGTCGTAGTCCAGTTCGTCGAGGCGAATGGCGCGGCTCCGGCCGGGCGCCGCGATCGGGACGGCCGGCGACTGCCCTATAATAAAATGAAAACCCGATCATGATCGACGAATGAGAGACGATTGGTCGCGGGACTTTGAACTTGAAAACCACCCGCGGACGACGAATAAATGAAGGGAGCAGGGTTTTTCGCCGGCAGGAGCCGAGGCCGATGGCGCCGCGACCGTTGCAAAACCACCCGCTACGCCGCTGGTTCACCGGCATGGTGGAGGACGTGCTCTACGCGCAGGTAGGACTGTGCGACCCGGGCGTGGCGGAGTACCTGTCGGACCTTCTGGTGGAATTCGTGCACGTCGATCACGTGTTCGCGCTGCGGGATGCTCGCGGCCGGCCGCTGCAGCAGGTAGCCGAGATGCTGACCGACGCGGTCAGCCCGCCCGGCACGTCGGACACGGACCACCGCTTCTTCGTGCACAAGCACATTGGGGACTTCGCGCTCTTCTGGACCGGGGTCTATCCGTCAAACCTGCGGCGGCTGGCCCGCCGGGGCAAACGGGACGGCCTGCTGGACTATCTCGCCCAGGGGAAGCGCTCGTACGCAATTGCTTCTGAACTGACCGATGACGCCACGCCTCCGCCGGGCGCGCTCCTGAGGCGACTAAGCGACCAGTTCGAAACGTGCGTCTATGGCCTCTCGCTCGTCCGCCGCGGCTGGGAAGACCGCGATCCCGCCTCGCTGGCCGCGGTGCGGGCGCTGTGGCGTTAGCCCGAATATTTCATCAGTTTGATCGGGAATTGAAATAGAAAAGGCCTCTTCGCCTTGTAGACTGGGGCGTTGTCGAACCGTCCGCGTCCACGCGGCAAGGAGGCCAATTCGTGACAGA
>Ga0187893_10001435_pt1 | contig 57210 bp, 40 predicted proteins | sample MA1701074metaG_FD_139574 | JGI IMG/M metagenome (GOLD analysis project Ga0187893, IMG submission 139574) | White microbial mat communities from a basaltic lava cave in the Kipuka Kanohina Cave System on the Island of Hawaii, USA - MA170107-4 metaG ...
GAGGCCCGCCTGGAGGGTTTGCTCCGAGCAGTGCGCAGGAGCAAACGGTCGGAGGAGGCGGGCACCGCGAAGGCACCCGCTACGCGGGTACCCGGCCTCCGAGACGTGCCCGGAGGCGGCCGCAGAGCGGCCGACCGGAGGGGAGCGCGCCAGCGCGAGGATCGGAGGGGTGGCTTGCCCACCCCCTTGAAGTACAGCTCGTCTTCTGTAGATTTCGAGAACCGTTTTGCGACGAGCTGTACTTAGCCGTCGCCTGATCAATCACCGGCGGACGCCGGCCGCCGCGCGCTGGAGATGGCTCGCGTACAAGCCGGCGCCGGTGAGCTTGGGATCGTTCAGTTTCAAAGGTAGGTTGACGATGAAAAACTCCGGGAAGTCGAGAAGTGCAGAAGGTCCCCCCAACGGTGACGACCAGGTCGCCGCGTACTCACAAGTCCAACCGCCCGCGTTTCGGACGGTCTGCGATCTCCTGCGTGAGCTGATTGCCGGGGAGATTCCCAAGGCGAGCTCCAAGGTATGGCACGGTAGCCCTGTGTGGTTCATTCATGACAATCCCGTTGTCGGTTACAGCGCGACTGCGAAGTCCGTCAACCTCTTGTTCTGGAATGGACAGGCGTTCGACGAGGCTGGCCTCAGACCCGTGGGCAAGTACGGGGCCGCGCAGGCTACGTTCGGTGATTCCGCCGAGGTCGATCCCAAGGTGATCCGTCGCTGGCTGAAGAAGGCCAAGTCGGATGTTTTTGATTCGAAATCGTTCTTCAAGAAGCTCCGCGAGGGAAAGTGATGCGCCGGCCGTCACCAGGTTTTCGCACGCATGCGAGCCTGACCGGAAGTCCAACGAGAATCCCCCGCCGAACCCTGCACTGCAGCCGATGCGGGACTGGTGCGGCCACCCATGCTCCGGCTGTGGGCCCGAGCGGCTGAACGCCAGGACGTTTGGCTCCACCCGAATCATCTTCGGCCGGCAAGCCGATGAGAATTGCAATCTACAGGGGATGGCGCTATCCCGAGACGGTGCGATGGGCGGCGGTGCGGGGCGCGAAAATCGTCTTCCATCCCCAGCACACGGGGAGCGATCAAGAAGGCGTCCGCCTGACGCAGTGGGGCGCGGCCAGCAGCCCCTACTACGAGAAGGCGATGATGATGCGCAGCATCGAAAACACGATCTACTTCGCCAGCGTCAATTACGCCTTGCGCTTCTAGGAATCGGCGACAAGCCTCATCGCCCCATCAGGCCAGTGCCAGGCGTACTTACCTTACGGGCGGGAAGGCGTGCTCGTGCAGGCCATCGAAGTCGAGGAGGCGACAGGTCTGCTGGCCGCCCGATACGCGCCCGAGCGCTATCGAAACCTCACGTAGGCCGCGAGCACCGCCTCGTCGAACCGGCGCGGGACGTCTCTTGACAGGTTCTCCACCACCGGCGGAGGTCGGTGCGAGGCGTAAGCCGCACATACCCCTGGAAATCCTGGCCTTCACCCGTTAATCTCGCGCCCCATGGGAAACAGAGACCAACACAGAGAGAAGATGAAGAAGAAGCCGCCGCTGCGAACGAAGGCTGAGAAGCGCGCCGCGAGGCAGGCCAAGAAGAACAGCCGCGGGTAGCGCGCCCCTGTGGGGGGTGTTTTCTCCGGACCGACCCGCCGACGGTCGGACCGGGGTCCACTTCCGGTCCCGACGATCGTCCGGCTCCGGACTCATTCGGTGAAGCGCGCCGGTGCGGCTCGACGACCTTGACCTGGCGCTCATCGAGAGTCGCCAGGCGTGTCAGGGCCTCTTCGAGGGCCAGGAAGTCGACCTCGGGCGGCGGCGAGGGCGGGGACCTCGAAGGCCAGCGATCGGAACGTAAGTACGTTGGGACCGTACCGATCGGCCTTCGCCTTGAGGCAGCAAGGCTTGCCCCCTCACTCCCCCTCCCTGATCCCCGTCACCGCCAGGAGGTTGAACCGCGTATATCGAGTGCTGAAGAGCCCCTCTTCGGGCAGGAGGACCACCGCCTCCAGCACCGCGTCGGGGCGGGTCTCGACGACCAGCTCGAAGAGCGCCGGGTCGTTCCTGTCCTCGAAGCGGCCGAGGTACATGCGGTCCATTCCGTTGAGGACCGGCGTGAGCCCTTGCTGGAGGCCTCCCTGGCTGTCGGAAGGGTTATCGTGGAACCAGTCGTCGCACGGGACGTAGTGGCGGCTCACGGCGCCTCCCCGGTAGTGGAACTCCGCGGGTATGGCGGAGTCCCCGCTCCCTCCCGAAAGGAGGAACCGCAGCGCGGCGTAGCGGCGCGGGGGAACATCGATGCGCACGGGCTGGAGATCCTCTGGCGCTAGCTGGAGGGCGTTCGGTTTTGTGTAGTCTCCCAGCTCGTGAACGACGACTTTGCGGTCGATCGGGAGGCCCCGCACGCGGCTGTTCGAGGTGGTAGCGCCGTCGAAGCCATCGACCAGGAGGCGACTCTTCTCATCGCCGTCGAAGAAATCGTTCTGCGGATCGTCCGCGTCCGCTACGACGTCCCGATTGAAGAGCGCCGCGAGGTCGACTCGGACGACTTCGAACGGGAATCCTCCCGTCCTGAAGCTCTTCTCCGCCAGGACTACCGGGGCACTCCGGTCCGAGCCGGCGTAGAGAACTCGCCATCTGTACGCGGCCCCGGGAAGCAAGAGACCGCGGGGAAGCGCCAGCTCGGTGAGGTCCTTCGCGCTCATCTTTATGAAGGTCGGCTCGAGCGCGTAATCCGCGTCCCACCGGCGGACCTCCCAGTAGCTCGAGGCGTGCTGCACGCCCTCCTTGTCGCTTCGAAACGGCTCGGACCTCAGCGTGTGGGGCAGGTCGACGATCGCATCGCCGGGACCACCGTCGATCCGATCGATGCCCGGCGGCAGCTCCGCGGCCCCTGCCGTGGGCGAAGCCGGGTCGCCGAGCAGAGAAAGCTGTCCGCGCAGCCCTTCCGAGACTTCCCGCCGGCCCCACGCGTCGTAGAGTCGGATCAGCGCCTCGCAGGACTGCCTGCGGCTGCCGCCGGGAGCGTCGTGCGACTTCCTGAGGATCGCCTCGGCCTCGGCGAATTTTCCGAGCCGGACCAGGCAATCGCCGAGAGCAAGCTCGCTCCTGCGGACCGAGGATTGATCACCCGGCCGGCCCGCTTCGTGGCCTTCGATCGCCTCCCTCAGGAACGGTTCCGCCTCGGCGAACCTTTCGAGGCCTGAGAGGAGCGACCCGAGGCGGCCGGCCAGCACTCCGGGGTAGTACGTCTTCGGGCCGAGCATGCTCCGGCTGACCCGATGCGAGTGCCGGAGCAGCCCCTCCGCCTCGTCCAGCCCTCGTTTCGAATCGGCGAGGACGGACGCGAGGAGGTATTCGGTGAACGCGGCGTCGAAGGATTCGGGGCCGCTCTTGCGACGGAAGATCTCCAGACTCTTGCGGGTCGAGGACTCCGCCTCGGAAGCCTCGCCGCGCTTGGCGCGGAGGCCGCCCATGCCAAGGAAAGACCGTGCGCCCGAGATGCTGTCCTCCATTCCGAGCGAGCGAAGCACCTCCAGCGCTCTCTCCCTTAGTGTCAGCGATTCGTCCAAGCGCCCCTTCCATTCTATTACGTCCGCCATGCTGTTGAGCAGGTCGACCACTGGAAGACTTTGCGCTCCACTCATCTCCGCTTGGATCTCCATGGCCTCCTTCAGGTATTGGTCCGCCTGGGCGACATCCCCGAGTCCGAGCGAGACGGCCCCGACCAGGCTCATGCTCTCGGCGACCTCCTTGTGGACCCGCGGATAGGCTTTGAGTCGGATCTGGAGCGACCTTCGGGCCGGGGCCGCGGCCTCCATTGGACGGAAGACGTCCTTGAGGAATCGGGCCTGGTTGTAGAGGGCGGACGCGACATCGGGGTGGTCCGGTCCAAGATGGCGCTCGACCGTCTGCGCGATCTCGCGGAGGAGGGGCTCGGCCTTTCCGAAGGCCGAGACGGTGATGTAGTGGCTGGCGAGCTTCTCCTGGACCAGGGCGACGTCGAGGGAGTCCTCGGGCCCGATCCTCCGGGCCATCGCCAGTGCATCGATGAACAGTCCTTCGGCGCGCTCGCCCTCGCCTTTCGAGGAAAGGAGCGTGGCCAGACGGTGGAGGCTCATGACGATGCGCGGGTGGTCTCCGCCGAGGAGCCGCCGGTGGATCTCGAGGGCCCGCTTCAGTGTCTCTTCGCCCCGCGGCGTGTCGCCCTGGACCCAGACGACGGCCCCCAGGCGGTCCAGGGTCAACGCCGCGTCGAGGCCGCCGTCGGCGGAGCGCACCCGCTGCATATCGTAGGCTCTTTCGAGCAAGCCCTGGGCGCGAGGGTAGTCCCCGCGCCTCTGAACCACGCAGCCCAGCTTGTAACAGCTCTCCGCCACCTCCGGGGCGCTTTCGCCGAGCGTCCGCCGGTAGAGGTCGAGCGCTTCGAGGAGGAGCGGCTCGGCTTGTTCGTACCGTCCGATCCCGTGATAGCCCATCCCGATGGACGACAGGAGCGCGGCGCGCGCCGTGGGCTCGATGCGCCGGCCCGATTCAAGATCGAGCGCGGCCCGGTCGAGGAGGTCGACGATTTTCGCCCCGGGGCCGGCGCGGCGCCCGTCGAGGGACTCGAACATTTTCTGAATGAAGTCATTGACGGAGCGGGCGTCCTCGTACCTGCCTTCGGCGATCGTCTCGGAGCGCATGGCAGCGAGGGCGAGCCAGGTGGTCACCGATGCGGTGATGAGGAGCACGACGAGCGCGCCCACGAGGAGCTTGTGGCGGACGGCAAACTTCTTGAGGCGGTAGGCCGCGCTCGGGGGATAGGCCAAGATTGGCTCGTTCCGGAGGTGGCGCCGGATATCCGAAGCGAGGTCGGCCACGGTGTGGTAGCGGCGTTCCGGAACTTTCTCGATCGCCTTGGAGACGATGACATCGAGGTCTCCGCGAAAGGCCCTGTCGAAACCGCTCAACCGCCTCGGCTCCTCTTCCTTCAGGACGCGCAGGGCCGCGTACAGCTCCATCGAGTCGAGGTCGTGGGGCAAACGGCCCGCGAGGATCTCGTAGAGGATCACTCCAAGCGAGTAGATGTCGCTGCGGCGCTCGATCTTCTCCCGCTCGCCGCCGGCCTGCTCGGGGCTCATGTAGGAGAGCGTGCCGAGGATCTGGCCCGTCCGCGTGTGGAGGGTGCCGAGTTGGTGGTCCGGATCCGTCGCCCGCGCGATCCCGAAGTCGAGGATCTTCGGGTTCCCCTCGCCGTCGACGAGGATGTTGGCCGGCTTGAGGTCTCGATGGATAACGCCCCTTTGGTGAGCGTGCTCGACGGCGTCGCAGATGCGGGCGACGAGGTCGAGCTTCTCCCGGAGCCCGAGACGGCGGTCGCGGATGAACCCGGTGAGCGGCTTCCCCTCGATCAGCTCCATGGCGAAGTACGGCACTCGACCTTCCGCCGTCTCGGCGGTGCCGGCCTCGTAGATGCGCGCGATCCCCGGATGGTCGAGGAGGCCAAGAACCTGGCCCTCTTGCTCGAACCGCTTGACGAGCGCTTCCGAGCCAAGCCGGCTCGAGATCACCTTGAGGGCCACCTTCCGGCGAGGGTTCTCCTGAAGAGCCTCGAAGACGGCTCCCATGCCGCCTTCGCCGAGCTTCTTGACGATCGTGTAGCCGGCCAACCGCTCGGGCGGCGCGGAGGGCCCCTGGGCGGCGGTAGGTCCGGACCCGCCGGGATCCGCGAGCGCGGCAAGCACGGCGCCGCGGGAATCGAGGTAGGATTGAGAAGCCCCGTCCTCGCGCAGGAGCGACCGCACCTCATCGAGGAGGGCGGCATCTCCCCCCGAGGCTCGATCGAGAAAGCCCGGCCGCTCCTCACAGGAGAGGCTCGCCGCCTCGAGGAAGATCTCCTTGGCCCTCCGATGGCGCTCCACGCTCACGACAATTACCTCGGCTGGTGAACGAAAGGAACCTCGGAATCAGCAGGGGTGGCCGGCGCCCCTTTCGTACGGCCTGAAAGCCGAGCGGGATTATCGCACGAAGCCGCATCAAGAATCGATCAGGATCCGCTTGTTGGCGGGTCCAAGGGATCACGAGCCTCGGCGCAGCTCCCGCCCGAGCCACGCTCGTGCCGCCCGCCACTCCCCCTCGACCGTCGATTTCGAGAGGCCGAGGACCTCGGCGATCTCCTCGACGCTCAGGCCGCCGAAGTAGCGCAGCTCCACGACCTTGATCTGGCGCTCATCGAGGGCCGCGAGGCGGGTCAGAGCCTCTTCGAGAGCCAGGAAGTCGACTTCTGGCGCCGGCGTGGCCACGTCGACCGCCGATAGAGTGACTTTCTTCCAGCCTCCCCCGCGCTTGGAGGCCGCGCGGGCGCGGAAGTGATCGATGAGGATCCGCCGCATCGCCTTGGCAGCCACGGCGACGAAGTGGGCCCGGTCCTTCCAGTCCGAGCGCTCCTGGTCCACGAGGCGCAGGTAGGCCTCGTGAACGAGCGCCGTCGGCTGGAGGGTCTGTCCCGACCGTTTGCCCCGGAAGAGCTTCTCCGCCAGCATTCGGAGCTCGTCGTAGACGTGGGGCAAGAGGCGGTCGGCGGCGTCGCGGTTCCCGCCCCCGACCTCCCTCAGAAGGCAAAGGGTCTTCTCTCGGATTGAAGGCTCCATGGAGAGTCCTGTCCGCCTGCATTGTACCTGCCCAGCACTTATCTCCTGCCGGGCAAAGTCGCTGCGGCCGGCGCGGCCTTTCGAATTCCTTCAAAACGGCCTGAGGGAGTCGCCCGCCGATTCCGTGATGGAGTTTGGAGGGGGATTCACCCCTCCGGCGTGCGGTGAGCGGGGATCTCACCCGATTGCAGTTCATACAGATTTCAGGAGGACGAGCATGAAACGCTCCAGCGCTCAAATCGTGCGGCTTTCAGGAGCCGCCGTTTTCTTTCTCGGCGTGTTGTTCGGCGTTCCCACACCATCGATGGCGGGCGAGGATACGCTTCCCGACTTCTATTACCCGGGCAGTCTCTCCTTCACGCTCGATCCTCCGGACGGCCTCTGGCAGGTCGCTTACGAGGATGAACAGGGCAACGTCGTGGTCCAGGAGGATCGGTGGCGTGCCTCGGGCCAGACCGAGCCCGCCCTCGCGCCGGGTCGCTACATCGTCGCCTTCCGGGCGCCGGGGAGCCACACGGCCCCGGACCCCATGCGCGTCACCGTCCACGGCGGAGCGAGCGTCGCGGGGAACGTAACCTTCCCCGAGTCCACCGTCTACGAGAAGATCGAGGAGATCCCGCCCCAGGTCGTGCGCCACGGCGACACGCTGAGGTTCCAGGTGACGGAGAGCGGTTCCCTCGCCTCCGTCGACCCTCACCCCTCGGTCGAGCGAGACATCAGCTTTGCGGGCGGCGTCCTCACCTACAGGCCCACCGATGAAGAAAGGGAGCAGTTCGCAATGAACTTTTCCGCCCCCGGCGGGGCGATGCACACGGTCCTGGTGACTCCCCAGGGGCGCCTGCCCGCCGAAGCCTCCGTCATCGAATACAAGGGCGACTTCCTCCCCATCGAATCGAGCGCCGAGAGGAAGGGCTACCTGACGGTGCTGGTGGAAGCGCGGACCAGATCGGCCCAGGAGGCGCCGCTCAACCTCCGGGCGGACAAGAAAGTCCGCAACGTCACGATCTCGGGGCCCCGGGTGGTCTTCGCCGCCGGCCACGAGAACGAACTCCGCTCCAGCTTCGCCTACGATCAGGCCCAGCATCCGGTGGATGACATCGAGAGCCTGGCCATCTACGCCGGCCAGGTGGTCATCCGCGGCCCGCTCCATCTGCCCGAGACCGATGTGACCATCTACGCCCGCGAGATGCGGTTCGAGGACGAGGGCGGGACGGCGCAGCTCATCACGACGCCCCTCAAGGCGCCGGGGAAGGTCCTGAACGGAGTCCGAGGGCACGATGCGGGCGCCGTGCAGCTCAACGTCGGCTCCGTCTACGCGCCCGGAAACGGCGTGCGGCTCGTCCTCAAGGGAGGCGACGGCCAGGATCCGAAAGAAGGTTCGAACGGTGCGCCGCCGGATGGTGGGCCGCCCCAGTTCTACGACACCTTCACGGACACTTTCACCGTCGATTGCGGCTTCCCCATCGGGAAGAAGTCCGCATCGGCTCTTCCGGCCCGGTGCGTCTACTACAAGGTCGATGAGAACTGCCTTGGCACCCGGCAGAAGTGGGTGCGGGGGACGACCGCCGAACTCCGCTCTGGAAACACCGCGGAGGTGAACGGAGTGCCCGGCAACGGCGGGTCGGGGGGCGTCCTGAGCTGCCCGTTCGACCTCGCGGCGGTCGCGGACGCCGGTCGTGGCAGGGCGGGGCCGTCCCAGCCGATGCGCTTCGGATCCGCGGGAGACCAGCCCTACAATGCGGTCAAGGTCACGAACAACTACAACTGCGTCTGCGACTGGAACGGCTGGACGGTCACGAAGCAGGACAACTTCGCCGGAGGCGACAAGCCCGCCACCTCCCCTCTGGGCCCGGAGCCTGTGAGCGGCGAGATACAGGTCGCGCTCCCCCCCTTCGCCTGGCTCCACCCCGTGGCGATCCGCGCATTGCTCGCTTTCGCCAAGGATGCCTACCTGAACGGCTATCCCGACGAGACCCGCGCCCTCCTCGAGCCGTACGCCGAGGCGCTGAAGGCCTACGCCGAGCGGCCGGCCGAGATCGCCGCCGACCTCGACCAGCTCGAGGACGAGATCGCCGCGCTGATCCATCAGCTCGACGGCCACCTCGATTTCTTCGGCTTCCCGGCCGGCTGGGTGCCGATGCTCTCCTTCGAGGTCACGCTGGCGCTCTTCCAGGACGAGGTCAAAGCCGCCGGCGACATCCTCTACCTGTCGCACTACCTGACCCTCGAAGCCGCGAAGGCCGTGAACAAGGCGGGCGCGCTCGACCGCATGCGGAGCGAGCTGGCCAAGGAGATCCAGAGCTTCCAGAGCCGCCTGGACGCGACGAAGGCCAAGCTGAACACGCTCGCGATCCAGGCGCGGGCCATCGAAAGGGAAATCTCCGAGGTGCGGGTCTCCATTCAGACGCGCGAAGCGGAGCTGGAAGCCCAGGCCAGCGAGCAAGTGCGCCTGAAGAAGGCCCTTCGGGTCCTCGGGAACGTCCTCCCCCTCATCCCGGTGGGCCAGCCGGTCCTGGGGCTCGCCGGAGCCGGCTTCACCGCGGCGAGCAAGTACAACGAGCAGTCCGCCCTCGACAGCTCGATCGAGGCCACGAACCTCGCCCACGTCTTCCTCGAGCAGCACATGGACGAGCAGCTCCAGGACTTCCAGACCGCCATGTGCACCAACCCCGCCGAGTGCGCTCTGAAGGGCGCCTTCGTCGCCCAGCAGAAAGCCCTCCAGGGGCTCGACGCCGGCATCGTGGCGGTGAATCAAGTCTTGAAGGAGGCGAAGACCTGGGAGAGCGACGTCGACAAGGAGATCCAGATCCTCGCGGCCGAGGATCCGCGGCACAAGGACCTGGTGAAGCGCGTCCGGGCCCTGAACGCGAAGAAGCAGCGCTTCGCCGAGGACATGGTCGTCGCCGTCCAGGAGGCCTTGAAGCTCACCGCCGGGATCAACCAGAACTTCCTCGCCCTCGACAATCTGAATCGGGACACGGTCAAGAACTCGGCCAGGATCGATCAGGAAGCGTTCGCCTACATAAAAGAGATGGGCCAGCGGGCCAAGGAGCGGCTCCTCAAGTTCCAGTACTACCTCGTCAAGGCCTACCACTACCGCACCGTGCGGCCGTACCACGACCTGCCCGGCGGCGACAAGGTGTTCCAGCTCAAGGAGGTCTTCGACCACTTCGAGAACCAGTTCTTCACGAACGACTTCGGCCAGCCGAACATCCTCGATCCGGCGCAGAGCCCGAGCCTGGTGGACATCTACTCCGACCAGGTGCGCGAGATCACGGCCGGGATCGTCGATCACTTGATCGCCGAGCCCCCGGAGCAGACGCAGACCCTCAACGTAGAGCTGACCCCGGAGGAGCTGGCCCGGCTGAACGGCTGGGACGACAGCTTCGGCGACAACCCGGAGGGAGACCTCCGGATCAACCTCGTCGATCGGGGCGGGCTCTTCGACCAGAGGCAGGAGAACCTGCGCATCTTCGAGCTGAAGGTGAAGACAATGGACGTCAAGCCTGCGCCCGGAACGAGCGCGGCCAACGTCACGGCCTTCGTCCGCCACTCGGGCGAGTCGCTGGTCTCCTCGAAGGGCAATACCTTGAAGTTCAGCCACTACAGGACCCTCAAGCAGGCCTCCATCGCCTGGCGGGGAATCTACGACAAGGTGCAGGGCACGCACACGAGCCCCACGCTCTCCGCGGCGAGCGACTCGCTCCTCGAGACGCTCCTCGGCGGACTGGAGGGACAGCAGGTGCCCGACGACCTCCTCCTCTACTCGCGGCCGTCCGCCTGGGCCGACCTGGTCATCACGAAGGAGACCCTGGGCGGCCAGGAGATGGTCGTGAACCGGCTCGTCCTCGAGCTGAAGGTGGACTTCTCCGAGAAGGAGGCGCAGGCGGAGCTGGAGGTGAGCAACCTCGGCCTGGACGGCGAGACGCTCGCTCCCAACGTTCTCTTGAACCGAGCGGACGGCAACTTGCGGGGCGACGGGCGCGGGAGCTTCCGGCGGTTCTTCGAGCCGGGGGAGAGCGTGACCTTGACCGCGCAGCCGGTCTACGGTGGCTACGTGTTCGACCGCTGGGTCGATCGACGCGGAGAAACGGCGAGCGCCACTCCCAATCTCGCCTTGAACCTGCCCTTCGGCCTCTCCGCCACCGTGACGCGGTACCAGGCCGTTTACCGGTACAGCCCCGGCGGCGGCGGCCCGGGAGACCGCTTCCAGCGCGGCGATGCCAACGCCGACGGCCAGACCGATCTCACCGACGCGATCGTCGTCTTGAACGCGCTCTTCCTCGGCGGCCCGGCGCCGACTTGCGACAAGAGCGCCGACACCAACGACGACGGCGCCGTGGACATCTCCGATCCGGTCGGCCTCCTCGGCTTCCTCTACCTCGGCGGCCTCGAGCCGGGGGCGCCCTTCGGAGCGTGCGGGACGGACGAGACGACCGATGCGCTGACCTGCGGCTCGTATCCGATCTGCCCGTAGTCCAGTCCAGGCACCAAAAACCGAGGAGTCGACTCTCCGGAGAGAGATCGGCTCCTCGGTCCCGCCGATGCTGCCAACCAGCGCAATCCGGTGCTGCTCGACCTGAGCGACACGAGCACCCAATCCCGCGTGTGCGCCGCGGCGTAGGGGTCCCTCGCAAGCCGTGTTAAAATCGCGGCCAACCCAGACCGGACAAGGCGGCCGCCGCTCCGTCCTTTTCTTGCCGGAGGGCTTTTTCATGCCGTAGGGCTTGCTTATGCCGGAGCGCCGACACCTCATGGACCACGAATTGGACCTCTTGACCCAGGCTCAGGCAGGTGATCCCGCGGCGTTCGAGCGCCTCGTGAGGGTCGAGGCGGAGCGACTCCATTCGCTCGCCTTCAGGGTCACCGGCGACTCACACCTCGCCGAAGATATCGTCCAGGACGTCTTCACGGGCATCATTCAGCGCCGCGCACCCTATCGCGGGGAGGGATCGGCCAGAGGTTGGCTCATGCGCGCCACGGTTCGGAGAGCGATCGACTCGAAGCGTCGGCACCAGGCTTCACGGCGAAGGGAATCGGGCTACGCCCTCCAGCGGGAAGCCGAGGCCCAATCCCCAAGGAGTTCGCTCGAGCCCGATGAACCGACCCTCTTGGCGTCGGCCCTCGAGACGCTTCCGGCCGAGACCAAGGCTTGTCTCTGGCTTCACTGTGCCGAGGGGCTCACGGTACGGGAAGTCGCCGAGTGCGTGGGTAAGAGGCATGCGACGGTCGGCGAACGCATCCGGCGCGGTCTTGACCGGCTGCGGGAGGAGCTGCGGCGCCGAGGGCTCGCGGTGGTGCCCGTGGCCCCGCTTCGCGAGGCGTTCGAGACGCTGTCGAAGACGGGGCCACCGCCGGCGACGCTCGTACAGAACATCTTGGAATCCCGGCCGCGTTCCCCGATGAGCATGATGCCGAGAGCTCGCGGCGCCTGGCTCCCCATGCGGCCCCTTCTCTGGACGGGAGCGGCTGCTCTTCTTTCTGCCGGGGTGATCACCCTCGCGCTACGCTTTGGCCCCAGCGCTTCGCCGCCTGTAACTGTCATCGAGGCACGCGGCCCGGCCCTTCCCGGGATTCAAGCGCGTGGACGGCCACCTGCTGAAACTGACGCGCTCCCCAGTGAAGCTGCCGCCTCCCGCGAGGCTTCACCAGCGACCGGCGCTACGGACGGCGAGGCTCTCAAAGACACTCGACCGGCCCCTCCGGAAAGGCATGCGCTCCGAGTCGTCGTCCTGGACGAAGAGGAGATGCCCGTCGCCCGCGCCTCGGGCTCGATCCAGCGAGGCGTCCTCCTCTCTCAAAGGAAGGCGGTAGAGGGCAAACCGACCTTCGCAGTCGTCGAGGGCGGTCTTCACGAAGAGTTCCAGAGCGGCCCCGATGGATCGTTCACCTGGTCCGGTCTCAAGGCCGGCGCCTACCGCGTGGAGATCGACACGCAGAAGTACTGGCCCCGTCGCGAGGTCATTGAGGTCCCACAGAACTCGGAGGTGGTGCTGCGCATCCGGCCGGTCCCCTACCTGACGGGTCGCGTCTTTCTCGGCGATCGGGAGCATCCCCTTCGAAATTCCAGGATCGAGTACGGCCACGCCATCCCTCCTTGGAACAACGACGAGGAGCGGCTCGATGGCAACAGTGTCTTCGAGACCGACGGCGAAGGGCGGTTCACGCTCGATTGCTCCAGCCTCCAATCAATGTTCCGCCACGAATGGCCGCCGGGGGAGCACACGTTCGTCTTCCGGCACGAGCGGTCCCGCGTTACCACCATCAAGTCTCTCGTCTCGAGCGAGCGCCTGGAGGTCCCCGTCGACGTGGTGCTGGAGCTTGCCGTGACCGTCCGCGGTGTCCTCCAGACCGACGCCGGCGTGCCGATCCCGAGCACGAGGATTCGCTGGAATCGGCCGGGAGCGGATCCTCTCGCTCAAATCCAGTGCGTGAGCGGCCCGGACGGAGCATTTGCGGTCCCGAATCTCCAGCCCGCGAAGTACCTCGTGACGATCGACGGCTTCGCCTCGGAGAGCGTCCTGCAGAAGGAAGTAGAGCTTACGGAGGAACCCGAGCAGCCCGTGACGCTCGCCGTCCCATGCTTTGCCCGGCTGCGGGTCCGCGTGGTGGAACCGGCGGGATCGCCCGTTCCCGGCGTGAGTGTCGCCCTGAAGTGGGAGCACAGAAGCCCGGGAGGCTTCGTAGAGGCCAAGCGCTCGAGGTCGGATGAAACCAGCGCCGATGGCTACGCCGACATCATCTGCCTGCAGCGAGGAATTCCGATCACTCTGGGTGGCGAGGGGCATGGGAAAGCTTTTCCCACGGACCCGGTGACGGTCACCCAGCGGGTGGAAGGGGAGACGGTGGTCCTGCGCCCCAAGGCGAGGGGGAAAGTCAAAGGCCGGGTTGTGGACCTGGAGGGGCATGGAGTCCCGGGCGCCGTGGTGGCGCTCCGTGGGATGGCGACCCGCTCGCGTGTCTCGGGAATGGGGGGACCCGTCAGGGCGGATCCTGATGGCAAGTTCGAGGTCCAGCTTTCCCCTGGTCGCCATTCGCTCGAAGCCCGGGCTGGGAAACTTGGCGCGGGCTTCGCGGACGGCGTTCAGCCTTCCTTGGGCAATGATGAGCTGGAACTCGAAATCACACTCGGATCCAAGGACGCGGTGCGCGTCCATGTCGCCGGCGCCGACGGGAAGCCGATCCGCGGCGCGATGGTGGGGATCCAGCCTGACGACGCTTCGTCGGCTTCGACGAGTTCCTTCTCCTGGCGCCACGAGGACACCGATGATGATGGTTGGGTCGCATTCGGCGCCGCTCCCGGGACATACCGCCTCAAAGTCCTGGAGACCCGCGGTCTTCACCACTTCGGAGTCGTCGAAGGTGTCCGCCCCGGCGGCGATCCGATCGAGATCGCACTCGAGCCGGCCGACGCCAGGAGCGTCTCCGGGGTCGTCCTCCTCGACGGCCGGCCGGCGGCCGGCGCCCGCGTGGGGATCTGCGAGAGTCGTGGGAAGCACGCCGTTTCGCAGACGCTCACCACAAGCGACGGAGACGGAAGCTTCACCCTCGTGGGCCTGGAGGCGAGCCAGTTTCTCGTGGTTGCTATCGGGCCCGGGTTCTCGGGCGCCCGGTCACGGCCGGTGAGCCTCCCGGATCGAGGGCGCGTGGACGGGGTGCAGGTTGAAGCCCTGACGGGCGAGGACCTCCAGGTGAAGGTGCTGGACCCGGAGAAGAAGCCCGTCCCTGGAGCATCCGTGCGCCTCCAACCCACAGAGGAGTGTGGACTCGATGCGGAGTCGACCGCGAGCGAGGATGGCGTGGCGACTCTGAGCCGGCTGCCAAGAGGGACTTTCCGCATCTTCGCCCAGTCCGCCCGCGGCCGACTCGCGTCGCAGACACCACTCGACTGGTCAGGATCGGGAGACACGGTGACGGTAGTGCTTCAAGCCACGCGAGAGTAAGAGCGCGATTCGTCGCCGACCACAACCCTCGGGTACTGCCTTCCAGACAGCACCGGCTCGCCGGACATCTCGCTGAATTCGATTCGTGACCGGCGCCTACGGAGGAGTCTTCGGCTTCCCCTGGACGATCGGCCAGCCCGTTCCGTCCCACTGGAGCGGACGGATCGCGAGCTTCGAGCGGCCGTTCTCCTCGCCGTCGTAGAAGTGGTAGCTCAGCCAGCGGCGGTCGCCGTCCTTCAGGATGCCGGCGTGTCCGGGGCCGATGAATCGGCCTTCCGTCTCGAGGACGAGCGAGCCGCCGCCCTTCATGAGGTCGACGCCTTCCCGGTCGAGATAGGGTCCGGTGATGTCCTTGCAGCGGCCGGCGCGGATGTTGTAGGTGCTGCGGACGCCCCGGCAGCAGCGCCCCCAGTTCACGAAGAGGTAGTAGTGATCGCCGCGGCGGTGGATCGCCGCCGCTTCGATCTGGTCCTTGTGCGCCAGCGAATGGACCGGAGAGTCCGCGGCGATCCGCTTCCCCGTCTTGGGATCGAGCTGGATCAGCTTGATTCCGCTCCAGAAGGAGCCGTATGCCATCCAGAGGGTGCCGTTCTCCCCGGCGACCACGCAGGGGTCGATCGCGTTGTGGTCGCTGTCGTCGTTCGTCCGGACGACGATTCCCTGGTCGGTCCATCCGTATTTCGGATCGCCGGGATCGAGAGTGGGCGAGGTCGCCAGGGCGATGGCCCCAGCGCGATGGCCGACGTGCGCCGGCCGAAGGCCGAGACGGAGTAATAGAGGAGGAAACGGCCGCCGTGCTCGATGACGTCCGGCGCCCAGAAATGGCCCCGCTGGGCCGGCACGACGTCGCGGATCCATTCGGGAGGAACGGGAAACGCGGCCGGACCGCGCTCCCAGTGGACGAGGTCGGTGGACCTGAGCGACGAGACGCCGCGCCCCGTCGTGAACGTCCAGTACACGCCCCGATGCTTCACGATCGTCGAAGGATCGTGGACCCCCGAACCCCCGCCGCCTCCCGGCGCGCCCTGCGGCGCTCCGCCCGCGGGAGGGCTCGGCTTCTCCTTCTCCTGAGCAACGAGGGCCAAGGGCGGCACCAGCGCAACGCAGGCGGTCAACTGCAGGGCACAGATTCGGATGAGACGATTCATGAGGTTCATAGGATGACCGGATCGGAACAGCGTCGTCAAGTCGGCCATGTGGAGCCCGTCCACGTCGGATTCTTGGGCCCGTTGGCAGGTTCGGGCCCTTGTGGTACGGTACGCGTCGAGATGATCGAGTCGGTTCGATTCAAGAACTTCAAGGTCCTCAAGGACACGACCCTTCCGCTGGGCAGGTTCACGCTGATCGTGGGGCCCAACGGGAGCGGGAAGAGTTCGGCCATCCAGGGGCTATCGGCAGTACGCAATGAGGGTAATTGGAAGGTGTGGGCGAGCGCCGGGCTTCCTTCCGATCAAGAGGTGACGGTCGAGGTCCGGTGGGATGGATTGCCACCAGGCGTGGTTCTGAGAGGAAACTGGATCCAGGGGGGCTTTAACCAGGATGGGTCCTCGTCTAGAGATATGGTTCAACCTGTCCACGAGACTTTGTCGCGAATGCGGAAGTTCACTTTCCTACCTGGAGAACTCGCCAGACCGACACAACTCCGCCCTAATGTCGAGTTGGGAACGCAGGGACAAGGGTTGGCGGTTGTGCTCGATCAACTCCGTGACACAGATCCTGAGCGGTTCGACGAACTGAACCAGGAGCTTTCGCGTTGGCTGCCCGAATTCAATTGTGTCCTGTTCGAAACGTCCTCGGAAGGGCATCGCTCTCTCTCGCTTCGTACGAGGACAGGCAAGCATCACGTACCAGCCGCAGGCCTTTCGGATGGAACCTTACTCGCGCTGGCATTCCTGACGCTGGCTTACATCCCGAATCCCCCGCCCATCGTCTGCATAGAGGAGCCCGACCATGGAATTCACCCGCGGCTCCTGCGGGATGTGCAAGATGCGATTTACAGGCTGTGCTATCCCGACCGGCTCGTCGAGTCGCGGCCTCCCGTGCAGGTCATTGCCACGACACATTCCCCTTACTTTCTGGACCTCTTCCGTGACCACCGGGAAGAAGTCGTCCTCGCCCATAAGACGGGCCTCGAGGCTCGATTCGAGCGCCTCTCCGATCGTCCGGATGCGCCCGAGATCCTCCGTGACTCCCATCTAGGCGACGCCTGGTACAGCGGGATCCTCGGCGGCGTTCCCGCCGAGAGATGAAGGTCGCCATCCTCAGCGAATCCCCCGCGGACGAGGCCGCACTGAGGATTCTCGTAGGGGCAGTCTTGGGTCCTTTGACTTCTTTCGGGGAAATCCCGCCTGTTCGTTCTCGCGGGTGGCCTTCCGTGCGCAATGTTTTGAGAGCAGTTATCCCCCACTTGCAGTACCAAACCGATGTCGCCGGATTGGTGCTTGTGGTCGATTCGGACGATACGAGCGTGCATGAGCCCGGTCATGAAGCGGTCCGCGACGCACGGTGCCGGCTTTGTGAGCTTCGCCTGGAGATCGAGGCGGCCATCGACTCGCTCAAGAAGGTGCCAGGTCGAAAGTTGATCACAGTCGCCGCCGGCCTTGCCGTACCGGCGATCGAAGCCTGGTATCTCTGCGGCAAGCCGGGGAACGTCAGCGAGGCTGCATGGATTCAAGGTCTGCGCGCACCACCTGGACCGTACGATAGGAACCGGCTCAAGAAGGAAGTGTACGGCACCGATCGACCGTCGCTGGCACGACAGACCGAGCGGGCCGTCGAGGAAGCTTTGAGGCTCGCCAAGGATCTATCGTCCCTTCGACGGCTTTTCCCCGGGGGCTACCTGCCGCTGGAGAACGAGCTTCGCTGCTGGATCGGCAAGCTTCCAGTGGCGCCGTAGGCCGGCGTTGCTAAGTACAGCTCGTCGTAAAAGGGTTCTCGAAATCAACTGAAGACAAGCTGTGCTTCCGCCGGGTGTCAAGGTAGTTGCCGCCCTCCTCGGGTGGCAACTACCCTGACACGGGGGCTCGAGAGGGTTTCTTGGCCGAGGGCGCCGATTGCTTGAGCGCCGATGGAGATTCCTTGAATGTCGGTGGCGATTGCTTGGCTGTGCGGGGCGATTTCTTGCCTGCGGATGGCGATAGCTTGAATGGAAGTGGGGGGTTTTTCATTGTCGATGTCGGTTTCTTGGCTGCGCGTGTCGATTTCTCGGCTGCGCGTGTCGGTTTCTTGGCTGCTTGGGGCGATTTCTCGCTTGCGCGTCGCAATTTCTTGCCTGCGCGCGTACATTGCTTGCCTGCGTGCGGGCATTTCTTGCCTGTCCGTGGGGATCGCTTCCTTGTCGATGTCGATTTCTTGGCTGCGCGTGTGGGTTTCTTGGCTGCGCGGGGCGATTTCTTGCTTGCGCATGGCGGTTTCTCGCTTGCGCGGCTCGATTGCGCGGCTGCGTAGGTCGATCGCTCGCTTGCGCACGTCGATTTCTCGCCTGCGCATGGCCGTTGCTTGGCTGCGCATTTCGATCTCTTGCCTGCGGATGGGCATTCCTTGCCTACCCGGGGCGGCTTCTCGGCTGCGCGCGGGGGAGGATCGCATCCGTAAGTCTTTGTATCCTCCGCGATGAGCTTTCTACGGGAGCGGCTTCGACGCCGTTAAGATCCCGTGAAGATCCACAATGCCTTCCCGGCTCCGTCCATGCGCCCCGGATCGGATCCGCCGATCGCCCTCACGGCGCCTGTGGCTCGATCGCGATCTCGGCGGCGCCGTCGAGCTTCCCTTCGAAGCAGAGGACGCCCGTGGCGACGTTCTCCGCCGCGCCGCGGTAGTCCCACAGCTCGACGTTGGCTTCAACGGGGGCCTCCACGGAGATCGAACGGCTCGAGGCGCCCTCCGAGATCCGGTACGTCCGCCCGGGGATGAGCCCCGCGACGAGGTGCCGGACGGTCCCGCTCCCGCGGATGGAGCACTTCACGGAGCCGGAGTGGACCCCCGCTTCGCGCGCGAAGAGGACGACCCAGGCGGGCCGATACGCCGGCTCGCCCTCCCGCCCCTCGCCCTCGATGAAGACGCCGTGGTGCGATCCTCCGGCCTCAAGAAGCGTCGCCCGGGCCATTTCCTTGAGCCGCGAGGCCTCGCCGGTCTGGAAAACGTGGAGGAATCGATGGTCGATAGCTTCGACGACCGGCTTCACCGAAACTTGCCACCGGTGGCTCTTGATGGCGAGGTGGAACTGCCGCTTGAGGACATCCTTGTCGAGCGCGGCCACCCGCGTCGCCTCGACGACGGCGGGAGACGGCAGGAGCGTCCGGCAGAAGACGGTCCCGTGCGCGCCGGCGCCCCCGGAGCGGCTCCGGCGTCCCTTGGCGTCATCCAGATCGTCCCCGATGGCGTTCAGCTCTTGGATCACGACCCCAGCTCCGCGGTAGCGCTCGCCGATGCGGTCCTTCTCGCCCTTTCCGGTCGCGATGTCCTCCTTCGACTCGCACCCGCTCGCCAGCGGCCGCCACGGAACGTGGTAGACCCATTCGGGAGCGCTCGGAGCGTGAGTGCGGTCGTAGGCGACGACGAAATCGGAGTCTGCGGCTGGATCTGCCGCCGGAATGAAAACGAACTCCCTCGTGTGCTTCACGCCTGTGACAAAGCTGCGGCTGCGGTCGATGCGGACGTGGTAGAAGACCCCATCGCGTGCCGTGACCTGCTCGATGCCGCCGCGGTCGAAGCCCCCGCGGCCTCCGAGGGCCTGTTTCAGGTCCGCCGGCCGATCCACGACGCGAGGCTTGGCCTCGTGGCCCCCTTCGAAGTAGACGATGTTGTGAGGATGCGCTCCCGGGTACGCATCGAGGTTCCCGTAGCCCCGGTGGGAGACGTTGCGCGTGTTGACCAGCTCGCCGAACTTGGCGATCCCGAAGCCCGGCTCGTGCTGCACGCCGCCGTGGCCGCTCGTGTAGAAGTGGCCGTCGGTGACGAAGAACACCGTGTCGGAAGGCTTCGTGAAGCCCGTGCGGGCGAAGAACGCGCCCATGGCGCGCATCCAGCGGGCGGGGCGCAGCCCCGCCGCGGCGGGCGTCACCGGCGGGACCGAACGGGCGAGCCCGATCCAGGCCATGAGGTATTGGTACGGCGCGTCGAGGAACGGCACACGGAATTCGTCCGCGAAGCTGCGCAGGAGCCCGGCCTGCGTCGCCGCGCCGGCGTCGAAGAGCGGCCGCGGCAGCATCTGGATCTGCTCGCGCATGGAGTCGTGCGCCAGCGCCGAGTCCGTCGTCTGCGCGTCGCCCATCCGGATGAACGTGTGCTCCTTCCCGAAGTAGCGGTGCGGATCGACCGCGTACCAGATCAGCTCCGGGAACCGCTTGATCGCGCTCCCATCGACCTCGCCGCGCCGGGCCGAGAGGTAGTCCTCGCCGGTGGCCGTGCGCCACCCGTCGACGAGCATGTTGTGCGTGCGCGGGTGCCAGCTCGAGTAGCCGATCCACTCCGGCTGGCCGCCGTCCTGGCCGGCAATGAAATTGTGCGCGTCGAGATAGCCGCACCCGAGCATGGTCGAGGCGAACGTGTCGACGGCGCGGTCCGCCTCCGCGTCGGCGGGTCCATCGCCCCAGAGGGCGAGCCCGAGGTAGAAGGCGTAGAACCCTTCGTAGTACTTGCTGCTGAAGAGCTGCTCGGGCCGGACGCCCGGCTTCTCGAGCGTCTCGGAGAAGACCTTGTGCTCGATTCGCCGCGCCGCCAGGAGCTTCGCGGCGCGCGCCCGCTCGCCGGCCGTCATGGCGTTGAACGCCCAGTCGTAGGTGAGCGCGGCGGCGTACGCGATGTTCTGTCCGGCCTCGAGCCGCGCCAGGAACGTCGCGACGGCCCGACGGCCCAGCTCCTCCGGCATCGCCGGGTAGACGATCCCCTCGACCCGTCCGAGCATGCCGAGAAAGGCCTCGTGGATCATCAGGGCGCGGAAGGGATCGTGCCCGGTCTCGTTGAGCCGGTTCGTATCGTGATCCGCCGGCGCCGAAGCGGCCCAGCGCACGTACGCGTTGAACTCGGCCCGGTAGTGGCGCGAGATCGCCTCCCGGACCCGAGGGAGGCTCTCGGGAGTGAAATGGAGCCGCGGGTGCACCTTGCGCGCCAGCGGGGTCTCGGGGGCGGGCGTGAAACCCCACGCGGGGCTCCAGCCCAGGAGCAACGCACAGACGCAAACGGCGAGACTTCTCAAGCGGCGCACCTCTTCAAGAAGCGGCATCGGGCCAGGGAAGCGTACTACACTCCCTGAGAAGGACCAAGAGGGCCGCGACGCGCCCACGTTGATCTTCCCCCTGCCCGCGCTTATCCTCAGCGCTTTTCATGGAAGCTGCCGCCATGCCCCGCCGGGGTGATCTCTCCGCGCTCCGCATCGACCGGGACTCGCGCCCGAGCGGCCCCCGCCGGGGGCTACTCTGGCTCTTTCTGGTCCTCTGCCTCCTCTCCGCCGCCGGGGGAGCCGCCTACCACTTCCGGGAGAGGCTCTTCGACCTCGGGCCCATCGTCGAGACGGCGCTCGTCGTTCGCGCCGGGGGGACAACAGGAACAGTTCTGCTCAACGCAAACGGCTACGTGGCCGCGCGGCACCAGGCCGGCGTCACGCCCAAGGTGGGCGGACGGATCAAGGCTTTCCACAAGGACCTCGGCGACCGCGTCGTCAAGGGTGAGGTCATCGCGGAGCTGGACAACTACGACGTCCTCGCCATGCTGGAAGAGGCGCGGGCGACGATGTGGGTCGCGGACCTCACCGCAGAGAGGGAGAAGAAGCTGCTCGACGCGACGATCGGTACGCAGGCCGACGCCGACCTTTCCCTGGCCCGGGCAAAGGAGGCCCGCGCGCGGGTGAAGCACCTCGAGGAGCAGGTCGAGAACACGAAGGTCCGCGCCCCGTTCGACGGGACCATCATCATCAAGAACGGCGAGGTCGGCGAGACGGTCTCCCTCTTCGGCGGCCAGACCGCCCGCAAGTCCGGCCCGATCGTCGTCGTGGCCGACTTCCGGGAGTTCGAGGTCGAGGCGGACATCAACGAGATTCACGTCGGCAAGGTCACCGTTGGACAGCCTTGCAGCGTCGAATTGACCTCGGTTCCCTCGCGTTTCTATCGGGGCCGCCTCCGGCAGATCGTTCCCGCCGCCGACCGGCAGAAGGCGACCGTGCAGGCCAAGGTGACGATCCTCGACCCCGATGAACGCGTCTTCCCCGAATTGACCGCCAAAGTGAACTTTCTCAGAGAAGAGTCCCCGGTCGTCGAGCCGATCCGCATCGTCGCTCCCAATGCCGCCGTCGTCGAGCGCGGCGGCCGCCGCGTCGTCTTCACTGTCGAGGGCGGCCGCGCCCGCATGAAGCCCGTCGAGGGAATCGAAGATAAGCCGGGCCAGCTTGTCGTCTCGAGCGGCCTCGAAGGTGGCGAGTCGATCGTCCTGCGGCCGCCCCCAAATCTGGCGGACGGAGCCAAAGTGCGGCTCTCAAAGGCCGTCCCGTGACCTTTTCCTCTCGAGGAGTCTCCCCCACCGTATGAGCGAAGCCATCATCCGAGTCGAAAAAATCCGCAAGGTCTACCACCGCGACGCCATCGAGATCCCGGTTCTCGATGGGCTGAGCCTCGAGGTGCAGGGCGGCGAGTTCATCTCGCTCATGGGCCCTTCCGGCTCGGGAAAGACGACCCTCTTGAACCTCTTGGCGGGGATCGACCGTCCCACCGAAGGAAGCGTCCGCGTGGCCGGTTACGAGATCTCGCGCCTCTCCGAGGGCGAGCTGGCGGCGTGGCGCGCCGCCCATGTCGGCTTCATCTTCCAGCTCTATAACCTGATCCCGGTCCTGACCGCCTTCGAGAACGTCGAGCTGCCGCTTCTCCTCACGCGCCTCTCGAAGAAGGAGCGGCGGGAGCACGTCATGACCGCGCTCGAAATCGTCGGGCTCGCGGACCGGGTGAAGCACTACCCGCGGCAGCTCTCGGGCGGGCAGGAGCAGCGCGTGGCGATCGCGCGCGCCATCGTGAGCGACCCGGAGCTGCTCCTCGCCGATGAGCCGACGGGCGATCTCGACGCCCGCTCGGCGGAGGAGATCCTCACGCTCCTCCAGCGGCTCAACCGGGAGTTCAAGAAAACGATCGTGATGGTCACCCACGACCCCCACGCCGCCGAGAGGGCCTCGCGCCAGGTCCACCTGGATAAAGGGGTCTTGACAGGGAACGGCGCGGCGGCACTGAAGAAGTAGGAGGGCCGCGTGAAGTTCCTGCACCTCGTCTGGCGCAACGCGCTCCGCAACAAGCGGCGCGCGGTGCTGACCGTGGTCTCGATCTCCGTTGCGATCGTCGCCATCTCGGTCCTCAACTCCGTCCTCCACTCCTTCAGTGCGGCGGTGGAGATCGCCGACGAAGCGAGGATGGTGGTCCGGAACCAGGTTTCGCTCATCTTCCCCCTGCCCCTCGCCTACAGACAGCGGATCGCCGCCATGCCGGGGATCAAGGGGGTCGCGGCCGCCAACTGGTTCGGCGGGGTCTACCGGGAACGAAAGAACTTCTTCGCCAAGTTCGCGGTCGATGCCGAAAGCTACTTCCCCATCTACCCCGAGTTCGGAGTGAAGCCCAAGGAGTTCAAGGCGTTCATGGACGACCGCAAGGGCTGCATCGTCGGGAGGAAGATCGCCAACCTCCACGACTTCAAGGTCGGACAGACGATCCCGATCCTTGGGGACATATTCCCCGGAGACTGGGAGTTCAACGTCCGCGGCATCTACGATGGGCTCAAGCCCGGAACCGATGAGACCACGATGTTCTTCCATTGGAAGTACCTCGATGAGTCGATGCCCGTGCGCCGCCAGGGGCAGGTCGGCTTCTATATAGTGCAGCTCGAGGAGCCGTCGATGGCGGCTTCGCTGGTCAAGACCATTGACTCCGAGTTCGAGAACAGCGCCGACCAGACTCTGACGGAGACCGAGAAGGCCTTCCAGCAGGGCTTCGTGAAGATGATGGGCAACATCGAGCTTCTCGTGCGCACGATCGGCAGCGCCGTGGTGTTCACGCTGCTCCTCGTCGCAGCGAACACCATGGCCATGGCCGCCCGCGAGCGCACGACCGAGATCGCCATCATGAAAACCCTCGGCTTCAGCGGACTCGGCGTCGCGGCGCTGCTCGTCGCCGAGTCGGTGTTGCTCATGTTCGCGGGGTGGGCGGCCGGCACGGCCGTCTCGTGGCTGATGTGCCGCGCGATCGAGACCGGATTCTCGGCCATCTTTCCCGTCTTTCCGCTCAAGCCGGAAACGATGGCCCTTTCATTCGCGGTAGCCATCGTCACGGGGGTCATCTCCGGCCTTTTCCCGGCTTTCCATGCGATCCGGACGACGATCGTCGGCGCCATGCGGCAGGTGGCTTGATTTTCGGAGGAGGAATCCGTGGCGATCCCCATCAGCTACAACCTGCGCAACCTGTTCGTCCGCCGCACCTCGACCGCGGCCGCGATGATCGGAATCGGGCTCGTGGTGACGGTCTTCATCCTCGTCATGGCGCTCGCGCAAGGCTTCACGCATGCGGTGAAGACCTCGGGGTCCGAGAAGAACGTCCTCATCGTTCGAGATGGCTCGACCTCGGAGGTCAACAGCGGCCTCCTCCGCGAGGAGACCGACGTTTTGTCCGTGCGCCCGGAGATCGCCCGCGGCTCGGACGACAAGCCGCTCGCCGTGGCCGAGCTGGTGATCCTGGTCGTCCTGCCGCGCATCGCGGACGGCGCGCCGGCCAACGTCACCCTTCGGGGCACGAACGAGCTCGGGCTCCGTCTGCGCGATGGGATGCGCATCCTCGACGGGGGCCGGATGTTCAACCCCGGGTTGAACGAGATCGTCGTCGGAAAGTCGCTCGCCCAGCGCATCGCGGGCCTCGGGCTCGGTCAGACGGTGAAGTTCAAGAAGCGCGACTGGAAAGTCGTCGGCATCCTCGATGCGGGCGGGACGGCATTTGACTCAGAGGTCTGGGGGGATTCCGCCATCTTCCAGTCCGCATTCGGACGCGAGGCCGGCTACCAGTCGATGACGCTCCGGATGAGCGGGACTGCCGATTTCGCCGCGTTCAAGGAGTCCCTCGAGAAGGATCCGAAGCTCCAGGTCGACGTCAAGACTGAGAGGCAGTACTACTCGGACCAGACGGGGTTTCTCGGCCAGCTCATCCAGATCCTCGGCGTCCTCATCACGGCCATCATGTCGCTCGGCGCCGTCCTCGGCGCCGCCAACACGATGTACGCCGCAGTCGGCTCGCGCGCGCGGGAGGTGGCGACGCTGCGGGCGCTCGGCTTCGGCTGCGGCGCGGTCCTCGTCTCGTTCATGGTCGAGTCGCTCATCATTTCGGCCGCGGGGGGCATCCTCGGCTGCGTCCTTGCGCTGCCCATCAACGGGATGACGACCAGTACGACGAACTGGGACACCTTCAGCGAGCTTTCGTTCGCCTTCCGGCTGACGCCGGCGATCCTGTGGTGGGGTTTCTTCTTCGCGCTCGTGATGGGCACCGCCGGCGGCCTCCTCCCGGCCCTGCGGGCAGCCCGCATGCCGATCACCTCCGGATTGCGGCAGGGCTAAATGGCCCTTCCAGAATCACAGCGGCTGGACATCCGATAATCCAGCCTCCAACCGCGGCGCTCCGCGGGCTGTTGCCCCCCATCTCCTGCCATCGGAATATCTAAATGGGCAAGGGTTCGCGGGGCGGGAGGTTCCCATTTGAGCAGACCGAAGAAGGTGCTTGTCATCACGAGCGGGGGCGACAGCCCCGGCCTCAACACCGTGATCTCGTCGTTCACCCGGCACGCCGTGGAGCACTACGGCTTCCAGGTGATCGGGAGCCGCCGCGCGTATTTCGGGATCATGGCGGATGAGCCCGACCTCATGCCGCTCTACCCCTCCGAAGTCATCGACATCCACAACCGAGGCGGAACGATCCTCGGCACCGTCAACCGCGGCGACCCCTTTCACTTCCCGGTGGCCGGGCCGAACGGCGTCGCGATCCGCGACTCGTCGGATGCGCTCATCAAGAAGCTCAAGGTGCTCGGCTTCGACGCCGTGGTCGCCATCGGCGGCGACGGCTCCCAGCGGATCTCCCTCCAGCTCTTCAAGAAGGGGCTGCGGATCGTCGGCGTCCCCAAGACGATCGACAACGACCTCAAGTGCACGGATTACACCTTCGGCTTCCAGACCGCGGTGGAGATCGCCACGGATGCGATCGACAAGCTGCGCACCACCGCCCAGAGCCACAACCGCGTCATGATCCTCGAGCTGATGGGGCGCGGCGCGGGCTGGATCGCCCTGAGCGCCGGCATCGCCGGCGGCGCCGACGTCATACTCGTGCCGGAGATCCCGTTTTCGATCGAGAAGGTGGCCGAGAGCATCGACCGGGGCCGCTACGGCGGCCGCGAGCACGCCATCATCGTCGTGGCCGAGGGTGCGGTCCAAGAGGGAGGGGAGGCGGTCGTCCTGGAGAAGGGGGGCGACGGAGGGAAGGATCGCCTGGGAGGGATCGGACATCGGGTCGCGGAGCAGCTCAAAAGCCTCATCAACCAGGAGGTGCGCGTCGCCGTGCTGGGCCACTTGCAGCGCGGGGGCGCTCCGTGCGCCTACGACCGCATCCTCGCGTCGCAGTTCGGCGTGGCGGCTGTCGAGCTGGTCAACGAGGGCCGCTGGGGCCACATGGTAGCCTACCGCCAGCCGCACGTCGTCGCGGTGCCCATCGAGGAGGCCATCGCCAACTACAACCGGGTGGACCTGGCCGGCGACCTGATGAAGGCGGCGATCGGGTTGGGAATCGAGTTCGGGGCGGACCTGACCCCCTTCCCGCTCGGCACAGTCCCCCACGGCAACTCCGCCGTACCGGCGTAGAGAAGGGAGGCGGCCATGAAGGTCCGAGACATCATGAGTCGAAAGGCGGAGACCGTGAGCCCCGATGAAGACGCGCGGGCCGCCTTCCGCAAGCTCGAGAGCCGCAAGATCGACCACCTGACCGTCGTGGAGAAAGGAAAGCCCGTCGGCATTCTCTCCACGACCGACTACCACAGCGCGGTCCATCACGCGGAGAAGGGGCACAAGATCACCGCAGAGATGGTCTTCGGCGGCCTCTCCGTGCGCTCGCTCATGACGCCCGATCCCGTGACGACGTCCCCGGACGCATCCCTCCGGTCCGTGGCTTCCCTCATGCTCGAGCGCCGTATCCACGCCGTTCCGGTCGTCGAGAACGGCGCCCTCACCGGCATCGTGAGCACTCAGGACATCCTCGCGAGCCTGGCTGGCGGCACGCTCGGTCTCTGAAAAGCGGGACCGCGATTCCCCACTCGTTTTCGCCTCAAGCCGGTCCCGCAGACGTCCGATAAGGATGCTGCCGCGGTGTCGTCGTTAGGGCCCGGAAAGCTGGTGCGGGAGTGAAGGGGTTCATCCATTCGGCCGTCTTGTGGGTTCTGAGCGGATCGGCGCTCGCCGGTCCCGAGGCTGCACCCGAGATCGAGGGGCTGCGCCCCTTTCTGGCGCTGCAGATCGCCCTGGAAGGCGAAGGGTTCTCCCCCGGCCTCCTCGACGGCGTCCCGGGGCCGAAGACCCGGCTGGCTCTGGCGGCGTTCCAGTCCTCGGTCGGGCTCCCGGCCACCGGCGAAGCCGATGGGCAGACATGGGAGCGGCTCCGGCCGGACCCCGAGCGGTGCCTGGCGTTGTATTCGGTCTCCGCGGCGGACCTGGCAGAGGTCGACCCGCCTCCGCACGACTGGCTCGAGCGCAGCCGCCGCCGCCGGCTTCTCTATCACAGCCTGGCCGACCTGATCGCCGAGCGGGCCCATACGAGCAAGCGTTTCCTCTCCGCCGCCAACCCCGCCGTCGACTTCGCCGCCCTGAGGGCCGGCGATGCGGTCTGCACGCCCGCCATCCCCGCCGCGCGCCGATCCAGCGGGGCTGTGGAGCGGATCGAGATCGACCTCGAGCGCAAGGTGATCCTCCTCTTCCGCGAAGGCCCGAACGTGGCGCGGCCGGCGGGACTCCTCTATTGCTCGATCGCCGCGGATCCCGCGCGCGCCCCGGTCGGCCAGACGCGCGTGATGTCGGTCGCCGCCGAGCCCGTCTATACGTTCGATCCGGCCATGTGGCCGGAAGTGCGCGGGATCGACCGCAAGCTCCAGATCCCGCCCGGCCCCCGCAGCCCCGTCGGTCTCCGCTGGATCGGCCTGGACGTCAAGGGAGTCGGGATCCACGGCGCCCCGGAGCCGGAGAACATCGGCAAGACGGGCTCGCACGGCTGCTTCCGGCTCACCAACTGGGACGCGATCTGGCTCGCCGACATGGTCCGCGCGGGAACGCCGGTGAGGATCGTGCGGACCTCTAACGAGTCGAGCTGGAGATGGGGCGGGGACTGACGGATCCTACCCCCCCGGCGGGTCGTACCGGATCGGCCACGCCACCCCGCAGGAGAATCCTCCGTCGACGACGATCGTCACTCCGGTGATGAATGCCGCCGCCTGCGAGGCGAGGAAGATGGCCGCGCCGGCGACGTCCTCGGGCTTCCCCGTGCGGCCGAGCGGCGTGTTCGCATGGCCCCACTCGATCATCGCGGGGTCCGACCAGATCTTTCGGTTCAAGTCGGTGACTATGAAACCCGGAGCGATGGCGTTGACGCGCACGCCGCGAGGTCCCCATTCCAGCGCCAGCTCCTTCACGACCTGGGTCAGTCCCGCCTTGCTCGCCGCATAGGGCAGAAGCCCGAGTGGCGGCCGATCGGCGCTGAGCGACGTGATGTGGATCTGGCTTCCGCTCCCTCGCGCGACCATGTGCCGCCCGACCGCACGGGCGAGCCAGAACGCGCCGCGAAGGTTGACGCCGAGGACATGGTCGAAATCATCCTCCGTCAGGTGCTCCGAAAGCATGCGGCGGTTGACGCCGGCCGAGTTGACGAGGGTGTCGATCCGGCCGAACTCATCGCGAACGGCATCGACCAGCCGGCGGATCGACTCGATGTCGGCGACATCGAACGGGACGGCGCGCACGCGCCCGGCGGAGCCGGCCATGGCGGCCCCGGCGGCATCGAGGGAGGCGCGGTCGCGGCCGGCGATGATCACTTGGGCACCGCGGAGGGCGAATCCCTCCGCGATCGCCCTCCCGATCCCTCGCGACCCTCCCGCCACGACAACCACTTGGTCCTGAACGGAGAACAAGTCCAGATTCACGGCTCTCCTTCTTCCGCGCGATTCGCTATGCCCCTCCCTGGTCTTGGGGTGAATCTAAACCGGCGATCTTTCCGGAACCAGCCCCTTCTTCGCCTCGGTGCGGCGGAATGCAGTGCGGGAAATCGCCGGTTCGGAATTCAGCGCGGGCTCATGGTCATCCGATAGAACGGAGAGTCCTGTAGTACTCGTCCTTTGGGCGTTTTTTCCGGAAGAAATGAGTCCCAGCGCCGCTCCGAAGACCATTCTCATCGTCGACGACAGTCAGACGGTGCGCCAGTTCGCCGATGAGTCGCTTGTCGCAGCAGGATACGCCGTTTTGCAGGCGGAAACGGGGGCCCATGGCTTGGAACAGGCCCGCCGCAAGCGGCCGGACCTCATTCTCCTCGACTACCGCCTCGGAGATGAGCTGGGGACCGATGTCTCCAAGCGATTCGCCGCCGAGCCGGAGCTGGCCAGCGTTCCGATCATCCTCATGTCCGCCAAGGAGGACTCGCTCGGCGAGGTCGGAACGGATGCGGGAACGGTCGTCGACTTCCTCGCGAAGCCGTTCGTGCAAACGACCCTGCTTTCCGTGGTGGCGGAAGCGCTCCCCAAACCTCCTCCGACGACCGAGGAGGAGTCTTCGCTCGCTTTTCTCGAGCAGGAGATCCAGCGGATCGTGGCCTCGGACTCGCCCGGTACCTGGGACCCGCGAACGCTCGGCATCAAAAAGGCAGGGCAGATCATCATCTCCCGCCTTCAAAAGAACCTCGCTCAGGCCATTCGCGACGGCCTCAACCTCAGCAGAGACAAGCTGGCTCGCGCCATCACGTCGCGGGTCCTCGACGCCGCCTTCATCGACCAGCTCGCCCGCGAGATCCACGAGACCGTCGTGTCGCGGGACGGACAGGGTTTCGCGGCCAGCGCAGAGATGATCAACCTCCCGGACCTCCTCCAATCGCTCGCCAACAAGCAGCTCAACGGCATCCTCACCGTCATGAGCGCCCAGAACGCCGTGGAGATGCACCTCTTCTCCGGAACGATCCGCTTCCTCAACCCCCGGCGAGTCTCCTTGCCGTTCCATCAGTCCACCGTCTACTGCAACACGTTCGCCTTCACCGTCGAGTACCTTCAGGAGGCCCTCGCCCGAACCGAGACGGAGGACGGCTCGATCTTCTTCCAGATGCTCCAGGACAATGTAATCCCGCGCGATCACGTCACCGACACCATGACCGCTTTCAGCATGGAGGTCCTGCGCGAGTGCCTCACGGAGCCGGGGACTTGCTGGTTCCAGTTCACGCCGAAGTCCCGTTTTGAGCCGAAGTTCGCCGAGTTCGCTCAGGACATCCCGGTACAGCGCTTCATGTTGAGCGTCTTCTCGGAGATCGACGAGTGGGTGCTCATCAAGAAGACGATGATCGAATCGGGGGCCGTTTTCGCCCCGACGCCGCGGGCGCAGCGGCCGGGAAGCGCGGCGATGAGCCGGCGCCAGCTCCTCCTCCTCTCGCTCCTCGACGGCCGCAAGAGCGTCATGGAGATCTCCGCTGCCTGCCGCTTGAGTCCGTTCGATGTCTGCCGCGCGGTGCAAAGCCTCCTGCACGTCGGATTGGTCCGGAAGGTCCAACGATCGACCGATGCGGGCACCCTGAAAACGACCGCCGCGTCGTCCTCGGCGACGCTGCCGCATTAAAGCCCGCCTACCCTCGACCAGTGGGTACTACGAAGCGACCTCATCTCCGCACCGTGTAGCGGAGGTCATCGAAGTAGACTTCGACATGGTGGCCCCCGCGCTGCCAGCTCAGGACGCCGAAGCTCTCCAGGGCCGCACCGCCTTTTCGATCCTCGAGGGCGAGGTCGAGCTGCACCGGCTCGCCGTCGAGCGCGACCGTGATCCGGCCGTGCCCTGCCCCCCCGCGCGGCGCGTAGCGGAGCGTGAAGGAGTGGGGCTTCGAATCGGGCCGGATGAAGGGGCCCATGGGGGCGATCGTCTTTCGGTCGTTGGCGGTCCCCAGGACGGGCCGGAAGTAGTGGCCAACCTGGCTCGGCCCCTCGATCAGGATGCCGAGGAAGTTGGCCGGCGGCGCTCCGATGGGCGTGATCCGGTTGAACCAACCGATGAGGGCGGCGCTGTCAGCCGAGCCTGCACGGAAGCTGATCCGGCCCGAGATCTCGAGCTCGTCGCCAAGCGTGAGGCGGCCGGCCGGGGCGCCGTAGGAGAGAGCCCTTTCCGGATTCGGGGCCTCCACCCTCCAGACCCGGCCTCCGATCTCCCCCTGCTTCCCCCCCGCGTGGGAGCTGGGGCGGTAGCCGAAATCGTGGAGGTCGCGGATGCCGCAGTCCCGAAAGCTGGTCCGGTTCCCGACGCCTTCCCAGCCGGGGTCGGAGGCGAAGTCCTCCCGTTCGCCGCCCACGACGATATCGTCGAGCCAGATCGTGATGTGCGAGCCCGAAGACTGCTGGTTGAGGATGCCGAAGCGGTCGAAGATGGCGCCTTCCTCTTTGTGTCCGGGGACGAGCTGCGCGCGGTAGGAGGCCCCGTCGAGGGTGAACGTGATCTCGCCCGCGCCTCCCGCGCCGGCCGGATCGTACTCAAGCGTCCATGTGTGCGGCGTGCTCCCTACGGGGATGAGCGGGTCCTTCGTGGTCTGATAGTCGCCCTCGAATGTCTGGCCGCCGCCCGTCTTCCATGTGCTCGTCCCGTACTCGAAGAAGACGCGGAACTTGCCCGCGTCTCCGTCGATCCGATAGACGAGGGAGTTGGGAGTGCGCCATCCGCGGGAGGTCGAGTGGAACCAGCCCACCAGGACGCCGCTCCCGCCCTCGCACGCGGTCACCGCGAGGCGGCCTGAAGCCCGTAGCGGGTTCTCGAGCGTGCGGGGCTCGATCCTCCGTGCGTAGGAGGCCGGCGTGAGCGAGCGGGAAACCCTGCCCCCGACTTCGCCGGCGACTCTGCCCCCAGTGCCGCTCGCGTTCCTGGTGAGGCTGTAGCCAAAGTCCTGAACCGTCTCGACGCAGAGCGAAGGGTCGGGCTGATGGTTTCGGCCCGTCCAGCCCGGATCCGTGTCGAAGGACTGGAGGATGACCTCCGTCGGGCCGGCCCGCAGGGCACACTCCACGGTGAGGAGCGAGATGGGGAGGAGGGCGAAGCCACACATGACCCCACTTTGGCCGGCAGGAGAGGGGGTTGTCAACTCATGCGTGGTTTCATCTCCCCGCCGATCGGGCTATCCTCGCGCCCATGCAGGGTCCTCCCGCGACGATTGATCCTTTCTCCGCTTGGTTGAGCGCCCTCGAGGTCCGCCACTTCGCCTCCGTCGCCTTCTCTGAAATGCGCCGCGGGCTTCAGGCCCTCTCCACGATCTACGTGGAGCGGCGCGAGCGGATCGCGAGCGGAGCGGCTTTCGATGGGGCGGGGAAGCGCGCCGCGTTCGCGGTTTTCTACGGTCCGATCCACTTCATGGTCGTTTCCCGGATCGCGCGAGCGCTCGGCGCGGCCTCGCCGCCGTTGCGCATCATTCTCGACCTAGGCTGCGGAACCGGGGCGAGCGGCGCGGGCTGGGCAATCGAGGCGTGCGGCTTCGATTCTGCCGCGCCGCCGCGGCTCACGGGCGTCGATTGCCATCCGTGGGCGATCGAAGAGGCGCGATGGACCTGGCGCACGCTCGGCCTCTCGGGCCATGCGCGCCGTGGGGAAGCCGAACGCAAGCGCCTGCCCGGCCGAGAGAGCGGCATCCTCGCCGCCTACACGGTCAACGAGCTGCCCGCCGCGGGGCGCGACCGGCTCCTGCGCGGCCTCCTCGACGCCGCGGCGCGCGGCGCGCGCGTCCTGATCATCGAGCCGATCGCCCGGGCGGCGAGCCCGTGGTGGGACGCGTGGGCCGAGGCTTTCCTCGGAGCCGGCGGGCGCAGCGACGATTGGCGCTTCGAGCCCGACCTCCCGGAGACCCTCGCCCGGCTCGACCGGGCGGCGGGGCTCGACCACCGCGAGCTGACGGCGCGGAGCTTGTGGCTGAGCGGAGCTACATGAGGATCCGCTTCCGCTCGGGATCGTACGGCGCGCGGACGTGGACCTGCGCTTTGCAGAGCCGGCCCCCGATGTCGATCTCGTAGCGGCCGGAGAGGATGTAGCAGTCGTCCACGCCGCCCGGGTGGTTCACGTAGCCCATCCCGACCGCGGCACCGAGCGTGTGGCCGTAGGAACCCGACGTCGTGTAGCCGGCCGGCTCGCCGTTGCGGCGGATCGGTTCGTTCCCCCAGAGGACCGGCTCGGGGTCCTCGAGGACAAATATCGCCAGCCGCTTCTTCACTCCGATATTCTTCTGCTCGATGAGCGTTTCCTTCCCGAGGAAGGCGACGGGCTTGTCCCATGCGATCGCAAAGCCGAGCCCCGCTTCCACAGCCGTGTCGCCCGGAGAAATGTCGGCACCCCAGGCGCGGTAGCCTTTCTCCAGCCGCAGCGAGTTGATCGCGTAGTGGCCCGCGTCGGCGAGCCCGAGGCCGCCCCCGGCCTCGCGGAGCGCGTCGTAGACGGCGCCCGCCTGGCCCGCCGGGACGTGAAGCTCCCACCCCAGCTCACCCACGTATGTGATGCGCACCGCGAGCACCGTGGACCGGCCGAGGGAGATCCATCGAGCCGTCCCGAAGGGAAACTCCTTGTGGCCGAGCTGGGCGTCGCTCACTCGGTAGAGGAGCTTGCGCGCGTTCGGCCCCATGAGGCCGAGGACCGCGTATGCGCCCGTGACGTCGACCAACTCGGCGTGCTCGTCGGCCCCGACGTGGCGGCGGATCCATTCCATGTCGCGCACGGTCTGCGCGGTCGCGCTGACGAGGTAGTACTCGTCCTTGCCGAGCCGCACCGCCGTGAGGTCGCTCTCGAACCCCCCTCGCTCGTTGAAGAGGCCCGTGTAGACCACGCGGCCGGGGGACACGTCCATTCGGTTTCCGCAGAGCCGATCGAGGACGCGCGCGGCATCGCGCCCCTGAAGCGTGTACTTCGAGAAGCCGCTCTGATCGAAGACCGCGACGGACTCGCGGGCGGCCCGGTGCTCGGCCCCGTGGAACGGGAACCAGTTCTGTCGGCCGAAGGAGTACTCGACGGCGGGCTTCGCGCCGTCTCGTGCGAACCAGTTCGGCCTCTCCCAGCCGTTTTTCGATCCGAAAGAGGCCCCGCGGGCCGCCAGCCGGTCGTGGAGCGGGCTCCGGCGCAGGCCGCGTGCCGTCTCGAACTCCCGGTTCGGCCAGGCGAGCTGGTAATGGAGCCCCAGCACCTCCGTCACCCGCTCGCGCAGGTAGGCGCGGTTGTTGAAGGCCGGCGAGAACCGGCGGATGTCCACCGACCACAGGTCGATGCTCGGCTGGCCATCGAGGATCCACTCCGCGAGGTATTTCCCCGCTCCACCGGCGCTGGCGATGCCGACCGAATTGAAGCCCGCCGCGACGAACAGGCCGCGCAATTCGGGAGTCTCCCCAAGGAGGAAGTTGTTGTCGGGGGTGAAGCTCTCGGGGCCGTTGACGAAGCGGGGGAACTCGGCGCGCTCGAGCGCTGGGATCCGCCAGCGGCCGGCCGCCAGAGGCTCGCGGTACTTCTCCCAGTCGGGATCGAGTAGCCGGTTGGAAAAGTCCGCCGGTACCTCGTCGACCATCCACGGCTTCGTGTGCTTCTGGAAGGCGCCGAGGACGACCGAATCGCCCTCGCCGCGGAAATAGAGGCAGAGGTCGGGGTCGCGCCCCACGGGGAGGTCGTCGCGGGCCCCGGGAATCGGCCCGCTGACAATGTAGTGATGCTCGACGGGCCAGAGCGGGATCGAGATTCCGCAGCGCAGCCCGAGCTGCCGCGCCCACATCCCCCCGCAAAGGACGACGATCTCCGCTCGGATCGATTCCGTTCCGGTCCCGCCGCCCCCGATACGGACGCCCGTTGTACGGCCCCCCTTGTGCTCGATGTCGAAGACGCGGACGTTCTCGAAGATGCGGACCCCCCGATTCTCGGCGCCACGGGCGAGAGCGAGCGCGACATCCTTCGGAATCACTTTCCCATCGTGGGGCAGCCACGCGGCGCCGAGGATGTCGTCGATGCGGATGAGCGGCCACTTCTCGCGAGCCGCCTTGGGGTCGATGAGCCGCACTTCCACGCCGAATAACTCCGCGAGGGTGGCCGTGCGGCGGAGCTGCGTCATGCGGTCGGGCGAGCGGGCGAGGATGAGGCTCCCGACCTCTTTCCAGCCGACGGAGAGGCCGGTCTCGTTCTCGAGCGAGCGGTAGAGGTCGATGCTGTACTGGTTGATGCGCGTGAGGCTGCTCGTCGTCCGCAGGCGTCCCACGAGGCCCGCGGCGTGCCAAGTGGTGCCGCCGCCCAGCGTGTTCTGCTCGAGGAGGATGATGTCGCGCACACCCCGGAGGGCGAGATGGTAGGCGACGCTGCACCCGACGATCCCGCCCCCGATCACGACGATCTTGGCTTCGGCCGGAAGGGTTTGAGACATGCGGGGAATCCTACGGCGGGTGGAGAGGAAGGATCAATGGCGAGCCTCGCCGCGTGATCAGCCGGAGGAGCGTCTCGACGGGCGCGCCTTCTCTCGCCTGGCGAGCGGATCCATCACTCGTAGACTTTCACTTCGGGGATCGGAACAACGAACTTTCCCCCCCATTCCCGGATGTAGGCGACCTGCCGCATGATCTCCTCCCTGAGGTTCCAGGGCAGGATCAGCAGGTAATCCGGCTTCGTCGTCCGGATCGCTTCCGGCGCCCGGATCGGGATCCGGGTGCCCGGCGTGTACTTCCCCTGCTTGTAGGGGCTGCGGTCCACGGTGTACTCGAGGAAGTCCGTCCGGATCCCGCAATAGTTGAGGAGCGTGTTGCCTTTACCGGGCGCCCCGTAGCCGGCGATGGTCTTTCCGGCCTCCTTCGCATGGATGAGGAACTCGAGCAGCTTCCGCTTCGTGCGCTTCACCCGTTCGCCGAAACTGCGATAGAGTTCGAGCTGGAGCATGCCGGCGGCGGCTTCCTTCCGCTTCAAGGCCGCCACGGAACCGGCCACCGGCTCACGGGAATTTTCGGCATGGCGCGCGTAGATGCGAAGCGATCCGCCGTGAGTGGGCAGCTCCTCCACGTCGAACAACGTGAGTCCGTGCGCCGCGAAGACCCTCTCCACGGCATGGAAGGAGAAGTACGAGAAGTGCTCGTGGTAGATGGTGTCGAACTGGTTTTCTTCCATGAGCCGCATGAGGTGAGGGAACTCCATCGTGGTCGCCCCCTGCGGCTTGAGGAGGATTTTCAGACCGCGCACGAACCCGTTCAGGTCCGGGACGTGCGCGAGCACGTTGTTGCCGGCGATGAGGTCGGCGGTGATCCCCTCCGCCGCCAGTTCCCGCGCCGTGGCCTCTCCGAAGAACATGACGCGCGTGGGGACGCCCTTCCGCACGGCCGCTTCCGCGACGTTCGCCGCGGGATCGATCCCGAGAACCGGGATCTTTCGGGCCACGAAGTACTGAAGGAGGTAACCGTCATTGCTCGCGATCTCCACCACCCGGCTTTCCGGGCCCAGGTGGAATCTCTCGATCATGAGGGCCGTGTAGGCCTTGGCGTGTTCGAGCCAGGTTTCGGAGAAGGAGGAGAAGTAAGCGTACTCGGTGAAGATGTCCTCGGGCATCACGAAGTCGCGGAGCTGGGCGAGGAAGCACTGGGAGCAGAGATACGCGTGGAGCGGGAAGAAGGGCTCCATTCGATCGAGAAGCTCAGGCGTGATGTGGGTCTGGCAAAGCGGAGAGGTCCCCAGGTCCACCAAGGAAAAGGTCAGGACCGCCTTGCAGAATCGGCAGAGCGCGCCTCCTCGGGAGGATCGATCGAGCGCGTTGGTCTGACTCACGGTCTTCACTTGGATTCTTCGGGACAGTCTAGACTCGATTCAGTACGACTTCGCCAGCGGGCGGATTCTCATTTCCGTCACTTCCGCAGTCCGGGGCAAGCGGAGGCAGAACGTGACCGCCGCCGCGACATCCTCGGGCTGGAGGAGCAGCTCCGGGCGGTAGGGGCGACCCTCCCATTCGCACAGAGCCTTCTGCATCGCAGTGGCGGTTCTACCGAGAAACAAGGTGAGGACGCGCACACCGGCCGCGTTGACCTCGTCACGGAGGCTGTCGGCGAGAGCTTTCAAGGCGTGCTTGGTGGCCGCGTACGCGCCGAGCTTGCCCCTCGCATCGAGGCCCGCCGTGGAGTTGATGAAAACGACCTGGCCGCCGCGCTCCCGCAGCCGAGGCAACAGCTTCTGAGTTAGGACGTAAGGTCCGCGGACGTTTGTGAGGTACTGGCGCTCAAGGGAGGCGACGGGCGTGCTCTCAATCTCGCCTCGATCGATGCAGGCTGCGGCATGGACGAGCACATCGACCTGCGGGACGTCGCGGCCGACTGCTTCCGCGACGGCCGATAGATCCTGCTCGCGGGTCAAGTCGGCTTTGTAGCACCTGATGGCCGGCCGGCCCGATTCGGCCCGCTGGACGACCGCCTGGAGCCGCGCTTCGTCTCGCCCGAGGAGGCACAGGCGCATCCCTTCGGCCGCCAGTCCCAGCGCTATGGAGGATCCAATCCCCCCGGACGCTCCGGTGACCACCGCCACTCGATTCGCCAGCTCAATCATCGTCGAGGGCTCTTCTCCTCTGCGAAGTGCTCCCGTGTCGATCTGAAGTCGACTCCGAAAGAAACGAGGGACTCTCCGACTTCTGATGCCGAGAGCAGGACCCGAAGGTCAAGATCCGTTCCTTCGAAATGCGCGAAGCAGCCTATCTTGACAGAAAGGCGATGCGAGAATCAAGACTCGAGAATAACTGCCGCTACCTCGGCTTGTACTGCTTTCGGACCTCGGGGAGCAACTCGCGGATTTTCTCGATGCGCGTCTCGTGGCTCGGATGCGTCGAGAGGAACTGCGGAGGCCCGCTTCCGGGCTTCGTGAGCGAAGCCATGCGGGTCCAGAAGTCGATCGCCTTCTCCGGATCGTAACCGGCGCGCGCCATGTAGATGAGGCCGACATGGTCGGCCTCTTCCTCGAGCTCTCGGCTGAAAGGAAGCTCGATCCCGACGTGGGCTCCGACCCCGAAGGCGTTCATGATGGTCTCAGCGGTGCCGGGCTCCTTCTTCTGGAGGGCGACCATCAGGGCCGTCTCGCCCCCCTTGAGGACGAGCTTGATCACGGCCTCCTTAGTCATGCGTTCGACTCCGTGCCGCTTGGTCGCGTGGGCGACTTCGTGGCCGAGGACGGTCGCGAGGCCCTCTTCATCTTGGGTCGCCTTGAGGATTCCGGTGTAGACAGCCACCTTGCCGCCGGGGAGCGCCCAGGCGTTGACGGTGTTGTCGTCCTGGATCACCGTGAACTCCCACTTGAAGTCCGAGCGGCGTGAGGCCTCGGCGATGCGCATCCCCACTCGATGAACGAGGTCGTTGATCGCCTTGTCCTTGCAGAGAGGGGCCTTCTCGAGCGCCTGGCGGTAGGCTTCGATCCCCATGTCGATCTCGGCCGTCTCGCCGATGGCGATGAATTGCTTGCGGCCCGTCTCCTCGACAGTCTGGCAGCCTGCCGGAAGGACCACCAGCGCCATGACAATGGTCAGGGATGCGAACAGTCGAAGGATGGAGGAAATGATCGTTTTCACTGGGAAACACCTCATTGCGTTGGACCGGCGCTTCATGCGTGGGATTATTCTCGGCCCGGAGGAAAGATCAACCTCTCCGCGGAGGGAACGTTAAAATGCCTGCTATGAAGAATCTGTGCCCCGGGCGGCTGCGGAATCGCCTCGCGAGCGTCGCCGGCTCCGCCCTCCTCGTCGCCGCCATTCTCGGAGCCGGCCGTCTTTCGGCCGGCTTCCGCGAAGTCGCGCCGGCCGCCACGACCGACCTCTACGCGCAGGCCTCTCCCGCCGTCGTCGGCATCCGAGCCTGGGCGGGGGCGGAGCCGAAGGGCGACTCTATGGCATTCGGCACGGGGACCATCATCGATCCGGAAGGGATCGTCCTCACATCGACCACGGTCGCTCCCGAGCAGAGCCAGAGCTACCGCGTTCAGCTCCGCGGCGGAGAACAGGTCGAGGCGAGGCGCATCTTGAGCGTCCCCGCGCTGGAGCTGGTTCTCCTCAAGTTGCGGCGCAACGAGCAAGCCCGAGGCCGGTTCCCCTTCCTCCGCCTGGGCGACAGCTCGGGAACGCGCGTCGGCCAGGCGGCTTTCGCTTTCGGAAACGCCTTCGCCAGCATCGATGAGGACCACCAGGTGAGCTTCTCCGCGGGGGCACTGAGCGGCATGTACACGCTGACCGAGGCGCGCGATGAGTCGCGGTACCTCGGTCCCGCGCTTGAAACGACCGCCGCCGTCAACGATGGAATGGACGGCGGCCCGCTCGTCGATCGCTCGGGGAGAGTGATCGGACTCCTGAGCCTCAACTTCTCGCGGAGCCGCTGGCTCGGCACCGCGATCCCGATCGATCTCCTGAAGCCGCACCTTTCTGACGACCTGGGCCTCTTCAGCGACCGCTGGGAGCGTTTCCCAGCCCACATCGGCCTGGAGATCCAGTCCGCGGGGCTCCTGGAGGCCTCGAGCGGAGCGGTGGATGCTCGCGTGGAGCCGTCGGACCCGGTCGTGACCTGGGTCGAAACCGATGGCCCGTCCGATCGGGCCGGAATGGCCGTGGGCGACCGCATCCGCCTCTGGAACGGCGAGCCGCTCCAGGGAAAGCCCGATTTTCGCGCCCGCTTCCGCCCCCTCGGGCCCGGCAGCCGCCTCAAGCTCGGCATCGAGCGCGGAACGGCACGCCGCGAGATCGAAGTGATCCTTTGGGGGAAGTTCTAGCTTAAGATACCTCGCCATGCGAACGGGACTTCTCCCCTGGCTTCTGCTTCTTTTCGCCTTGGATCCCGCCGAGGCTCCGGCGCGCGAGTCCGTGCGGCTGGATCCGGACCAGATCCTGCAGGCCGCCTCGCGCTGGACGGTCGCCATCCACGTCGATCGCGAGCCGGAGAGGCCCAGCCTGCCCCGCCGGCGCGGCCGCTCGCTCTTCGGCACTCCGCGTATCCTGCAGGAGTACAAATCACGTCCCTCCGGGCCCGTCACGGGGCTCCTCATCGATGGCGCAGGGCACGTCCTGACGACCTACTACAACGTCTCCGGTACGCTGAAGTCGGTCGAGGTGACGCTACCCGGCTGGGAGCGGAGGCCCGCGAAACTTCTGGCGACGGATCGCAGCGACGACCTTGCGCTCATCAAGCTGGAGTCCATCCCCGACGGCCTCGAAGTGCCGCCGCTCCGCTGGGGGGATCGGGACGACCTGCGCGTGGGCCAGTTCGTCGTCGTCGTCGGCCGCGCCCCCGACCCTGAGCACCCGACGGCCACGATGGGAATCGTCAGCGCGCTCGGACGCAACGGCGGCCGCGTCTTTCAGACCGATGCCGAGTTGAACTACGGCAACGTCGGCGGCCCCATCGTTGCCCTCGATGGATCCTTCGTCGGCCTGGCGAGCTTTGTGGGACACACGTACCCGTGGGGGCTCAACTCCGGGATCGGCTTCGGCACTATGGCCGAAACGATCCTCTCGGTGCTCCCCCAGCTCCGGCAAGGGGAAAACGTCCCGGCGCCGCGTAGAGCTTTCCTCGGCGTGGGTCCCGCGGAGCAAGGGATCATGGCCGGTGAAGGCGTACGGCTCGGCGAGGTGTCGCCGGGATCGGCGGCGGAACTGGGAGGCCTCAAGGCCGGCGATGTCGTCCTCTCCATTGGCATAGAGACGATCAGCGACTTCGTGGAGCTGCGGCGCGCGATCAACCGCCGCCAGCCGGGCGACGAGGTCGAAATCGAGGTCCTCCGCGGAAGCGAGAGAGTCCAACTCAAGGTGAGGTTGGGTAGCCGTCCAGAGTAAAAGGGCCAGATTGGAAGGAAGAGAGTAGCGATGCGGTCCGTGACGTTCCTTTTCACCGTTTCCCTGCTCTTCTCTTCCTCCGGAATTTTCGCCGTCGCGCAGCCGACCGCCGGCGAGCTGGCGACGCTCGAGGATTCGGTCGTCCGAACGGCCACCAAGGCCCTGCCCGCCTTCGTGTTCATCGACGGAGGCTCGGGCGTCGTCATCAGCTCGGATGGCAGCATCTTGACGAACAACCACGTCGTCGCGGACATCGTGAAGAACCACCTGAAGGGGAATAACGCGAAGGACCCCGTCAAGCTGAGGGTCTCCTTCGTCGGCGGCCGCCAAGGGCTCGCTCAGGTGATCGGGCGCGACCCGGACGGGGACATCGCGCTCCTCAAGATGGTCGAGCCTGGGCCCTACCCTCACCTCGAATTGGGGGACTCCGATCGTGTGCGCATCGGCCAGCCGGTCATCGCGGTCGGCAATCCCTTCCTCCTCGGCGAGAGCGCTTTCGCCTTCTTTGCGGGGTTGAGCGACTTCAGCCCTTCGGTCTCGCTCGGCGTCGTCAGCGCTCTCCATCGCAAGAGCGAGATGTACCCCGACGCGATCCAGACGGACGTCGCGGTCAATCCAGGCAACTCCGGCGGGCCGCTCCTGACGACGGAGGGGGAGATCATCGGGATCAACGGAAAGATCCAGACCCGTTTCCTCATGGAGGTGAACTCCGGTGTGGGTTATGCGGTTCCGTCGAACCAGATCCTGCGCTTTCTCGATCCCCTCAAGCAGGCCGGCGGTGGCGTCGTTCACCATGGAACGATCCGCGGACTGCACATCCGCGGTAGCGACGGCGCGAAGAGCCTCGGCGTCTCGGTGACGCGCGTCGATGCCGGCTCGCCCGGCGAAAAAGCCGGCTTCCTCCCCGGCGATCAGATCGTATCGATCGAGGGAAAGGCGGTCTGGAACGGCCGGCGCTTCCAGGGACTCCTTGCAACCTACCCTGCGGGGAGCCGGATCGCGGTGAAGGTGGACCGGGAGGGCGCTGCTCAAGACGTGGAGGCCTTCGTCGACCCCTCCGACACCACGAAAGGCTGGCTCGGCGTGCGCGGGGAGACGGCTCTCGGATCCGTGGGCGGTGTGAAGATCAACGTCGTGGAGAGCGGGGGCCCGGCCGAGAAGGCGGGGCTGCAGGTGGGCGATGTCATCGTCAAGCTCGACGGCAAGGTGCTCAAGGAACATAACGACCTCGCCAGTGCCAGCGTCGAGTGGAGGGCGGGGCAGGAGTTGAAGCTCCACATCCTCCGCGGGGACCGCGAGGAGCAAGTCGCGATCCGGCTGGACCCGAGACCGGGGGAGTAGGAAGCCTGACGATGCGCGGAAAGAAGCTGGGCACGTTGATCTGGGTCGCGGCGATCCTTCGGTCTCCATGTTGCGGCTTCGCAGCGGACGAGGAGAACCCGTTCGCCAAGGTCGGCCCGTACGCCGTCGGCGTGCGGACCTTCGTCCTCGTCGACGATGGCCGAAAGGACGAAACCACGGGCGGCCCTCGGACGCTCGTCACCGAGGCCTGGTATCCGGCCGCGGACGAGGCTCGGAGCCTGCCGAAGATGCACTTCCCGGAGTTCTTCGGGCCCTATCAGGCCGAGGCGACTCGAGCCCTCAAGCGCGACCCGAAGGACATCGACGCGGGATTCTCGAGCCTTGCGGCGCGCGGCGCCCCCGCGCGCGCGACCGGCGCCAAGGGGGAGTGGCCCCTCGTCGTCTTCTCCCACGGAAACGGCGGTTTCCGCGCCCAGAACGCATTCCAGATGGAGCACCTCGCCAGCCACGGCTACTGTGTCCTCTCGCCCGACCACACGGGCAACGCATCGCTGAGCCCGCTGCCGGACCAGCCGGTCCGCCACGACCGCAAAGCGCGCGGCCGGTCGGCCGAAGACCGTCCGCGGGACGTTCGCTTCCTCATAGATCGGGCGCTGGCCGCCGATCGGCCGGAGGTGGAATGGCTGCGCGGCCGCGTCGATCCTCGGGCGATCGCGGTTGCCGGTCATTCCTTCGGCGGTTTCACCGCCGTGAAGCTCGTCGAGGAGGATCCGCGGATCCGCGCGATCATCCCGATGACCGTGGCCTTCATCGCACGCCCCACGGCCATCCCGACGCTCGTGATGCTCGGCGCCGAAGACTCCACCGTCGGCAAGGCGGGGAACCTCGCGAGCCGCGGCTATTACCTCGGCTGCACGGGCCCGCGCAATCTGCTGATCCTGCTCCGTGGGGGCCACTTCACGTTCACGGAGATGGGGCTCATCAACCCGAACTTCGGCGATGGGATCGGCCGCGGCAAGAGCACGAGCGGTGAACCGATGGAGTTCATCCCGATCCCGATGGCCAAGGAGATCATCAACGCCTACACGCTCGCCTTCCTAGAGCGGCATCTGCGGGGGAGCGAGGGCGCGCGCCGCTTCCTGGACGCGAACCGCTATCCTCAGGAGATCGAGTGGTGGATCGGCGATCGGCAGGTCTCAGGGCCGATAACCGGCGGCGGAAAGCCTCCTCCGCCAACCGGCGATGGGCAAGCGCAAGGCGAAGCAGGTAGCGGCCCGACCCGGGAGTTTTGAGGCGTAGAAGGAACCGATCGGGCTGGCGCCCCTTGCCTGGAACCGGAATCCGGACTCCGGGAGCCCACGGCGGGCCGCACGATATTTCCACGTTGGGAGCGCAACCCATTCGAAGAACGTGGGTTAAAAAATATTTGCGGGGGCTTGAAAAAATCATACAAAGAAGTAGTCTATGCGTGCTTATCAACGCCCGCCTCCAGCGGTCAGACAAGGGATGTTGCGGGCGAGATGGAGTTGGTCAGGCTCGAAGGCCTGACTGTTTTGTTTTTTAGAAGCCCCGAAAGGAGAAAGGCTCCGTTTTCGGCTTAACCCAGCGGGAGCAAACCTTCAACGCACGATGGATAGCAAGAAAAGGGACGGCGGCGCAACTGCCGTGGCAGTGATGGGAGCGGTGCAGGCGGAAGTCAGTCAAAGCGCGGCGATCAAGAACTTGGAGCTTCTCCGCCGGCGGGCCGCTCGGCGCCTCGACAAGGTCGAACGAGAGATCGGCTACTGCGAGATCAAGATCGAGAAGGAGCGGCGGCTCGAAAAGAAGCTCGGCTTCTTGCGGGTCGTTCTCGCGGCCCTCGACAAGCACATCAACGAGTACGCGCCGAGGGGTCAGGTTCTGTCTCTCCCCGGACGTTTTCAGCCTTCGGATGGAATCCGGCGGCCGACGCGGAAGGGGTTCCTCGCTGCAGGGCTGATCGAGATCCTCGAGGAGGAGAGGGAGATCCTCGCTCGCGAGCGCGACGAGATGGTCGATCGTCTCACCTCCTACGGCGGCTTCGAAAGGAAGCTCGCGCTTCTCGAAGAGGAGAAGCGGGAGGCCATCAAGCAACTTTCGCCCGTCTATCCCCAGAAAATGCGCCGACTGAACGACGACTTCGTGAAGATCGAGCGCCAGTGGAACTCCCTCAACGAAGATCTTTCGAACCTCGAGGAAGGGACTTTCTTCCTCGATCGGAACCTCGACTACCTGCGGAGCTGCCGGACGTTTCTGCTTTCGGCCAAGGGGAGCTTCGATATTGAAAGCTGGGTTGCAGGAGGCTACCTCTCCGACCTCTTTCGCCACTCGAGCATCGGACGGGCGAAGGAAATGGCCGACGGTGCCGACCGCAACTTGAAGATGGCCCTGAAGGAGCTGGTCTGCTTGACCAGCGTGAAGGTGCCGGCGGAGGACTTCGAGCGGGTGCTGTCGCCCGTTCTGGAGGCCCTCTACCAGGATATCTACACCGACGGCAGGCTGGAGAGTTCGGTCCTCGTCGTCGAGGCGGCTCTCGCGAAGAACCTGAAGCTCGTCGAGCAGGTCAAGGCGAAGCGCGAGGCACTCAGGACGAAGCTCTCGGAAATCGAAAAGCAGCGCGCGCAGCTTTTCGCGCGGCTCGAGTCGGACCGCCGTGGGTGACCGTTCCTCGGGGCTGATCTCGCGTTCAATCGCCACGCAGGCTCCCAGAAGGGGGCGGTCTGCGGCGTGAGGGGGAGCCGAGCGGGGGTGACGCACTCCGTGGTGAGCGCCGCCGTCGCGTCGAAGATGGAGGAGCGTTCCTCGGGCCTTCGGCCCAGCGACCGGTCTCCGCCACGAATTCAGAACGCCCGGACTCTCCCGCGCTTTCCTTGAAGGAGCGGGAGGGGATCCCGCTTCGCCCCGAGGATCTTCCCCGAGTCGATACCGAGCCATCCATCGAGGACGGTCGCGTAGACCTGGCGGAAGTCCACCTTCATGGCGAGGTCTCCGCCCGCAAGTTCGGTCAGGCTCGGGTGCTCCCCGTGGAGTCCGCCCGCGACTTTTCCTCCAATGAGGAACATGGGCGCCGCCACGCCGTGGTCGGTGCCGCCGCTGGCGTTTTCCTTGACGCGCCGCCCGAACTCGCTGAACGCGAGGACGAGCACGCGGTCGAGGAGCCCCTGGGCGCTGAGGTCGGCCAGGAACGCGGAGACGCCCGTCGAGACGACCCGCATGAGGTTATCGTGGGTCCCGCGCTGGTTGGCGTGGGTGTCGAAGCCCCCGAGCGAGACGTAATAGACGCGCGTCGGCAGCTTCCCGGCGATGAGACCCGCGACGGCGCGCAAATCCGCCGCCAGGCGGTTCCCCGCGGGATAGTCGGCCGAGGGGCGGTAGCTCTGCGTGGCCTTCTGAATAACCGCCGCGGAGCGGCGCCCGTCGATGGCGACGCGCTGGAGGAAGTCGATCTGGCCCAGAGGGCGAGAGGCCTTCATCTCGGGGGAAGCGTCGTCGCCCGCATCGCCGTCGCGGTCCCGTTTCCCCCGCGCACCGAAGCCGCCGCCCCCACCGAATGAGGCGGGCTGCGAGACCTTGCCGATGAGCGCCCGCGGCACGGCCTTGCCCAGGTTCACCGCAAGGAGCGGGTCGGGCTTGTTTCCGCAAGTGCTGTCGACCGCCCGGCCGAGCCACCCCGTCCCCTCACGGACCATGTCGCGGTCTCCCGCGTGCCAGATGTCCATGGCCTGGAAATGCGAGCGCGTCGGGTTCGGGTAGCTGACCCCCTGGATGATCGCCATCCGCCCATCGTCGAAGACCTTTTTCAGGTCCTTCCAGTTCGGATGGAGGCCGACGCGCCCGTCGATGCGCAGGACGTCGCCCTCCGCGACCCGCAGCCGCTCGCGGGCCCGCCCGTAGGCCGGATCGGCGTACGGAACCACGGTCGAGAGCCCATCGTTTCCGCCCGAAAGCTGAAGGACGACAAGAATCCGGTCATCATCCGGATCGCCGTCCTGCCGCGCGGCGGCCGCTGTTTTTCCCAGGAAGAGCGGATACGTGCCCGCGACGCTCACGCCGGCCAATCCGAGCCGGAGGAAGTCGCGACGATCGAGCATCGAATGCATCATAGGGCGCTCCTTCTCCTTCGAATTCAGTGGACCTGGTATTCCGGCGTGCTCGTGATGCCCAGGATCAACTCCGCGAGCCGGTTTCGCTCGGAGCCCTTCCCGTAGGCGGCCGTCAGCTCCCCCCGCGTCTCGGCGGAGAGGGGAACGACGAGGAAGTGAGCGGCCGCCCGCTCGACGGCCTCCTCCGCTCGCAAGCTCGCGGCGCGCTCCCCGAGGATCTCCTGAGAGACCCGCTGCGGGTCCCAGTGCGGCATCCGCCGCGCGGCGCCATCGAGGAGCCGCGCACGCTTCTTCTTCTCCGCCTTGTCGTTCTCGTCCTCCGAGGGTGCGGGCTTCTCCGTCGCATCCTTCTTCTCGGAAGGCTCTTCCACGTCGGGCTTTTGCACCGTAGATCGTTCCACCGTAGGTTTTCTCTCCGGGCGGGCCTTCTCTCCCGTCCGGGCCGCGCGCGGGCGTCCGGGCGGGCTCTCGACGGCCAAGAGGGGGCGAACGAAGCGATATCGGTCCGAGAGCGTCGAAGTCGAGACCCAGGCCCGGCCTCCCTCCCAACCCTTCACGTTCGGGGGCAGGAAGATCTCCTGGCCCATCTGTCCGGCCGCGGCCGCACAGGCGGGCGCGTCGCCGGGATCGATCTTGAGGAGCTTGAGCGTTCCGACAACCAGTTCGACCGGGCTCTTGATCCGCGTGCCCCGCGAGCGGGCGGAATAGAATTCCGCGCTCGTGAAGAGCCGGCGCAGGACCGGACGCAGCTCGAAACCGCTCGATCGAAAGGCACGCGCCAGGGCTTCGATCGCCTCGGGCGGGGGATCATCGTGAGCGAAGAAGACGAAGAGCTTCCGGACGATGAAGCTCGCGGCGGCCGGCTGCTCGAAGACGATGTCCATGATGTCCTTGCCGTCGAAGTCCCCCTTTCGACCGAGGAAGGACTTCTCGCCGGAATCGTGCTGTCGCTGGGCGAAGAAGAACTCGTTCCCCCGCAGCGTCCAGCCCGTGAGGGCTCGCGCCGCTTCCTTGATGTCCTGCTCGCTGTAGTTCCCGATTCCCAGCGTGAACAGCTCCAGCAGCTCGCGGGCGAAGTTCTCGTTGGGGGCGCTCTTGACGTTTCGGTTGTTGTTCAAGTAGCGAAGCATCGCGGGGTCCTGGGCGATCTCCAGGACCAGCCGCTTGAAGCTCCCGAGCGCGTGGGTCCGCAGCGTTCGGTTCTGGAGGAACATGTGGTAGGAATTCTGGACCTCGCGTTGGCTGGTGGCGAAGTGGCCGTGCCAGAAGAGGGCCATCTTCTCTTCGAGAGGCCGACTGGTGAGGGTCATGCGCCGCATCCACCACGCGCGCAGCTCCTGGAGCTGGCGCTGGTCCGCCATTCGCCGCTCGCGGTTCTTCTTCTGGCGCTCCTCTTTGCTCAGCCCTGCGAGGCTCCGTCCATCGAGCGGCTCGGAAACCGTCGGCTGGAACGGCGGGAGAGGGTCGGTCCCGGCCGGATCGAGGAGGTTCTCGATGGCCCTTTCCAGTCCCAGGGCGTGGAGCTTCTCGATCTCCTCGGGGGTGCCGCCGAAGCCGGCTCGGTTCAAGAGGTGCGCCGCGGCGGCGCGGTCGAAGGCCTCGGGCTTCAGAGCCGGCAAAACCCCCGGCTGCTCGCCCCCATCGGCCCTTAGACCCCCTCGGCCTGCCGCAGCCGCAAGAAAGAGCGCGAAGATCGCAGCATAGGTTCTCAAGGCTGTATCCCCCTCAAAAGCGATAAGGATAACCGAACCGGCGGGCGGACTTCCATTGCCCTTCCGTGGCGTTTCTGTGGCTCTTCCGGGCCTCTCCGTCCGCCTTCGTCTTCCTCCCCTGTTGAACACCCCTCGGAAGGGGCGGTTTCGGACGGATTTGGGGGGGCGGGGAAGGGTTGATTGCCGGTCCCTCGGGTGACATCATGCCGCCCTCAATCACGGTCCCGTCGGGAACGGCTCAGGAACGGGCTGAAGGAGCGGCACATGCAGGATCTTGCACTCGGCATCACTCTCTGTTTGGGACTGGTGACGGTCCTGGGTGGACTCATTGGGCATGTGAAGGCCCGGAGTCGAGTCTCGTTGGCCATGGGAGTGGGCTTTGGAACCGCCCTCCTCGTTGTCGGGATCGCCGGCGTGATAGGCTGGGAACGCACATTCCATGTCTCGGCGACTCTCTCGGGCGTTCTCCTCGTCGTCTTCGGGATTCGCTACGTGCGCACGAAGAAGATGATGCCCATGGGGATCCTCGCCATCTTCAGCCTCGCCTCGCTGGCGGCGAACACGGCCGCCCTCTTGTTCGAGAACGGAACGAGCTGATGCGATGACCTGCCGAACTCCCCATCTTTCCGCCGCATTGGTCGTGCTCGCCGCCGCTATGGCTCCCGCAATCGCCCAGGCCCCCCGCGGAAAGCCGGCCGCCTCGCTTCCACCGCCGGCCCTGACCTACCGCGGCCTCATCCCGGGACGGTCGACCGTCGAAGAGGTCCGCAAGGCGCTCGGAACTCCCATCGAGGAGCACCGCTGGTACGCCTACAAGCTCCTCTACGACGCGCCGGGGCGCCCCGGGCACCTCGACGCCGTCCATCTGCGCTCTTCCGACGGTAAGAGAGGCGAGCTGGGCTGCATCGAAGCCGCGAGCATCCCCGCGGGCTTCGAGAGCCTGGAGCAAGTGGTCGTCGGGCTCGTCAACGATGAGCTGGGCTACATGCTCCCCGGCTACGATTTCAACGAGGGAGAGTACGAAGAGAGCATGTCGGTCGGTCCCGCCATCGGCCCAATGGTCCGCGATCTCGCGATCCGAATGGCGGAGGCGGAGCGCGACGCGAGCCGCCAGCGCGGACGGTAGAGTTCCTTCAGACCTCCAGCGCCGGACCCGCGACCGGCAGGCCGGTCGTGGTTCCCCGGATGCCCGTCACTGCGCCCTGGAGGGCGACATCCGACTCCGAGAGGACATCGAACCGCACCTGGCGGCTCCCCGCGGGGACTCCCGCGGCTCCCCCGCCGCCGCCTCCGCCGCTGCACGCCGCCAGGGCCGCCAGAATAAAACACGCGGAGAGCGGCGCGAGACGTTTTTTCAGGCTTCGGCGGGCTCCGAAACCTCCCGCGTGCCGCGCGAGGAGAGCCGCGATGGCCGCGAGGACCGCCCCGAAGGCGAGATGGCGGCTCCCGCGCCGGTCCGAGTGCGCAATGAGCCCAACCGCAGGCCGTGCGGAGGCGGCGAGATCGCCGATCAGGAAAAAACGGCGCGGCGCTCCCGAGGTGATGCGCTCGGTGAAGGTGAATTCGACCGCGCCATCGTTGGAGGCGACGGCCGCCTTCGATCCCATCGCGCGGTCTGCCCCGCTGAAGACGCCGTCGGCATTGGAATCCAGGTAAAGCGAGAGGCCGCCGAGGAGCGACGACTCATCCCCTTCACCGCGCGCCGTGAAGCGCATCCGGGTCCAGATCGCATCCTCGATGCCGGCGCCCCAGAGGATTTCTCCCGAAAAGAGGAGAGCCAGCGTCCCGCCGGGGAGGATCGAGCCCCCCGCTCCCGGAACGGCGCTGAAGGCGCCCTTGCGGACGTCGAGGTCGGCTGCGGTGATCGTCACGCGGTCGATGGACGGCGTCCCTCCGGGCTGATCCCGAGCTTCAAGCTCGAAGATGAACGGCGTGTCCACATCGACGGCGGGCAGGGCGAAGCGGGGCTGCGGGATGTCGAGCGGGGTCAGCGGCTGCGGTCCGAGCGCTGCCGTCCACTGGTAAAGGAGCGGCCGACCGGACTGGGAGATGCTCCCCGTGGCGTCCAGCGCGACTTCGGCTCCCTCGGGGAAAATGCCGTCGGGGCCGGCATCGGCCGTCGGGGGCTGCTCCGCGGGCTCAACGAAGACTACGCTTGGCTTGAGGACGGGGCTCACCGATCCTCCCTGATCGTTCGTGAGAACGTTCGACTTGGGGGGCAAGCCCAGGTTATTGGCGAATTCGACGGCCGGGCCGGCGCCCGAGGGCCCTACTGCATCGACGATCAGCTTCATGAGAGTGTGATCCGCCGCGGGTGGGAGAAACGAATCGAGGGGATCGCTCAGGTCGAGGATCCCACCGTAGATGATTTCCCCTGTCGTCCGGTTGTTGGATCCCTGGAAATACTCGGCGGCCTCGGCGCTGGTCCCCTGCACGGTGACCGATGAGACGAAGAGCGCCGCCGTCTGGTAGCGGATGCAGACGGTGAACCCTAGGACGGCGAAGTCGTGGGAGCAGCGCACGGGGATGCCGACGCCCCGCGCATCGAGCTGGAGGGAGAGTGCGGGGAAGGAAAACTCGCTCGCCGCCCTCAGTCCGCCGGGAATGCAGAATTCAAGGCATGGAACGAAGAGAACCACCGCCAGCGGTCGGTTCATGTCGATTTTCCTCTGTCGGCTGGATACTCCAGGCCCGAAGTGCGGATCATAGCACCTCCCGAGGCCCTGTCACCGCGCCCGACGAAGAAGATCTTTTCGGAAAGCGATCGGTCGATGGCCCCAAAGGCCCCGGCCCCCGCCGCGAGGACGCTACCGAGGAATCAGTTTCTGGTCGCCCGCTGCGTTCAGCGGCAGATCGGCTACCAGGCGATCGAGTTCGGGGTCCGGGCGCTGCGTCCCCTGACGCCGGTTTCCACGAAGCCTGGGAGGCCGCCCGCCGCTCCTGGGAGCGAGCGGTCGAGTGGGACGCGAAATGACGCCGCGGCGGTGGGCCGTCTCCACCTTCGCCGGTTCAGGCACGCCGTCCGACGTTCGGCCGGTCGAAATGCTCGTCACAGCAGTCTCCGCGGCGGGACGAGCAGGTTGGCGAACAGAAACCCCGCGGCCAGAGAGATCGCGGCCAGGGCGACGCTGAAGGCGGTGTTCACAGCCGAGACCGCGTCGCTCTCCAGGAGCAGCTTCACGCTCCTCAGGCCGATGCTCCCGGGGACGAGCAGGATGATGCTCGGCGTCAGCGGCACCCGCGCGGGGCGATGGAGCCACCGGGAGTAGAGGTTGCTCCCGAGGACGGCGAGAAAGGCGCCGAGGCAATGACCCAGCACCGAACCGAGGATCTCGATGCCCAAGCGCGATCCGGCGACCGCCAGCGCGCTGGCCGCGAGGATCCAGACGACGTCCCTGCGGCGGGCCTGGTAGATCACGGTGAAGGAAACCGCCGAGGCAAGCGTCGCGGCCGACTGAACGTAGAACGTAGGCTGCGCCGGATCGAAGGGGGCGGGGCTCCCGAAGAGCTTCACTCCAAGGAGGCCTCCCACGGCCACCCCGAAGCCGAGCTTGAGGAGCGTTCCGACGGCCCCCATGAGCCGCGCAGTCCCCGACACGAGGTTCTGGGTGGTCAGCTCGGTCATCGCGGCGGTGATGGTGAGGCCGGGGACGAGGGCGATGAGCCCGCACAAGGTCACGACATCGAGGCTCAAGGGCTCGAGCGACGCGGCGCCATGAGCCATGAGGGCTGCCAGGAAGGCCGTCGCGAACTCCGACACCCGGCCGAAGCGGGTTGATGCGCGGGCCACCGCGCTCAGGGCGCCGGCCGCCAGGCCGATGGCTCCCGCGGCCCCGACGTGCCAGAGATCGGTAGTAAAGAGGCCGGCGACGGCGCAGGAAGAGAGGCCGTGGAAAACCGTCGTCGTGAGCGTGCCGTAGTGCCGCGGGGCCGCGAGGATCCGGCGCACCTCCGCGGCTCCTTCGAGAGGAGACAGAGAGCCGCCGACCACCCGCTCGCAGAGGCCGTCGAGCTGGACGAGCTTCTTCAAGTTCACGTCGCCCGGATCGCAGCGGACGAGGTGGGTGATGGGGTGCGTGATAGGTCGGTCGCCTCCCGTGAACGAGGCGACGAGCGTCGTCGGCGTCGAGGAGAACTCTCCGGCGAGATTCAACCGCTCGGAGACGCGCGCCAGCGACTCCTCGAGACGATGGGCGGGAGTGCTCATGAGAAGCAGGGCCCGCCCCAGCTCCATCACGAAAGCCTGGGCGGACGAGGAACCCTCGCTCGCAACGGAGGCTCCGCTCGCGCGGGTGGACTCGGGTCTTTCTCTATCCACCATCGAACTCTCCGGCTCCTTCCCCGGAGCGCCCTTTGTATCGACCAGCGGCGACGTTGCAAGGCGATGGGCGCCGGCGGGTGACCGCCGCCTACGGTCCCCCGGCCTGTGGAGGTCCGCCGGCGGGGGCGGGCGCGCTCCCATCGAGTTGTCCCGCGCACTGGTTACAGTAGCGGGCCCCTCGCTCGTTGGGCGCCCCGCAGTGCGGGCATCGGGGCCGGCTCGCGGCGGCGGGCTCCATGCCTTCCTTCGCCGCGGAGATGGCGTCGCCGACCATGCCGCCGGCGGCCCTCGCCCACGGTGCGAGGTCCTGCCGAGCTTTCGGAGGGTCGAGGATGAGGAGCGAGCCGGCGAGCCCCCGGATTCCGAGCCGGCGGAAGAGCCCTCCGAGGAAGATGAGTGCGAAGCCCGCGACCACTTGGAGGAGGAGCGAGCGGATCCCGCTCGGCCGGCTGGCCGCATCGATCCGGAAGAAAATTGCGACGAACGCGAGGGCCCCGGCCGCCTGGAGGACGTAGCCGCCGTAGAAGAGCGCTTTGCGGGCGGCCGACACGCGAGCGCGCCCCGGTTGAGTCATTTTCCTTCTCGTAGAGAGACCACCCCCGCCACCGGTGGGCTCGATTGTAGGGGGTCGAGCGCGTTCCCCTATGTCATTTTTTGCAACCGTTCGGCGGCGATAAGCCGCCGCCTTACACGCCGATTCAACCCCGAGCTTCTCGGGATGCGGTCGGCTTCATCGCCGCGTCCTTGGCGAGCGGATAAGCCGCCCGGGATCGGCCAGGAATTGAGAGGGTGCCTCACTCGGGCGAGCTTGAACCGCGACGGAGCGCGCCCAGGCCGGTGAACGTTTACCCTATTTTTCCGCGGGTCCCATCGAGCCGCGCTCGAGTTGGAGGCGCAGCGCTTCCTGGAGGGCCACCTTGCGGCGCTCGCCGGTGAACCAGGGATCCGACTCGACTCGGGCGAAGATGCCATCGAAGGCGGCTTCGCCCGCGCGGAGGTCTTCGACCCGCGGCCGGATCTCTTCGAGGAGGTGCCGCCGCCGGCGTCGCGCCGTCCAGCGGACCCAGGCGGGATCCGTGTCCCAGAAGCGGAGGAAGCCATCGCCTGAAGCGGTCGCCAGCCGGTTCCCATCCGGCGAAAAGCGCACGGCGTGCACCACGTCGAAAGCTCCTCCAAGCTGAAGGACGTGTTCCCCGCTCGCGACGTCCCAGATCCGGATCGTCGTGTCATCCGAGCCCGAAGCCAGGCGGGCGCCCTCCGGAGTGAAGTCGAGGTCGTTGACCGCTCCGGCGTGGCCCCTCATTCCCCTCCGGAAGGCCCCGTCGCGGGCTTCCCAGATGCGGATCGCGCCGTCGTGCGACCCGCTGGCGATGAGGCCGCCGTCGCGGCTGAAGGCGAGGCTCGACACATCACCCGCGTGGCCCGCGAGCTTGCGCGCCGGAACCAGTCGAGCGGCGTCCAGGATCCAGACCTCCTTCCCGGCTCCTATGGCGATCTCCTTGCCATCGGGCGAGAAGGCGAGACCTCCGTGCGGACCCTGGCCCGCCTCGATCGACGCGATGGGGGTCAGGTCCGGCGCCGACCAGAGCTTCACGGTTCCGGCGGAGCTGGAAGCGATCCTGGATCCATCTCGGCTGAACTCGACCCGAAACACGAGACCTGTATGGGCCTGGGTGGAGGCGAGGAGGGCGCCGCTCCTGCCGTCCCACACGCACAGGGTGCCCTCTCGGTACCCGGTGACGATCGCCGGCCGGCCCCGGTGGGATGCGTCCATGCAGGTTCCCCTCGCGGTGCCCTTCCCGGGAGGCGCGGCGAGGAAGGACGCGGCCCGCTCGCCGGCTGCCGCGTCCCAGAATTCGACCCGGTCGTGCCAGGAAAACGTGATCACCTGCTCTCCATCCGGCGTGAACGCGGCCCCGCGGGGATGGCTCAGTTCCGCGTTGCAGACGGCGGGGTTCACCGTCCCGCGCAGATCCCAAACGCGCGCCGTGTGGTCCTCCGCGATCGAGAGGAGCGTTGCGCCTCCGGGGTGGAATCGGACCTCGCGGATTTCCGCGGCGTGTCCGGTGAAGACGCCGCCGGCTTTCCCCGACGGCAAGTCCCAGAGCCGGACCGTCCGGTCTCCAGCGGAGGCGACCTGCTCCTCGTCGGGGCCGAAGGCGAGGCTCCTCACCGGTCCCCGATGGCCGCGAAGGACGAGGAGCGGAAGGCCGGTCCGCATGTCGCCGAAGTAGATCTTGTGAGCGCGCTCGCCGAAACCGATGACCGATCCATCGCGGGTGAAGGTGACGCACTGGATGGTGCTCGTGTCCGGCTCGCTCTGCCGCACGAGCGCCCCGGTGACGAGGTCATGAATCCCGAAGCGGCTGGTCGAGGAGACGATCGCGACCTCGTCCGTCTTTGGAATGAACGCGATCGGGCGCGGGGTGGAAGCCGCGGTCACGTCGTTCTCGCCGAGAGCGCGCGGCGGAGCGCTCGATCCATCCCAGATCCACACGTTGCGGCCCTCGCCGCGAAGTACGACCCACCGCCCGTCGTCGCGAATGGCCAAATTGAGGCAAGGCGCCGCCAGCTCGGCGATGCCGGAGAGCTTCCGCCCCGTAGCTGACTCCCAAAGGCCGACCGCTCGGCGATCGCGGCGCTGGACCGCGGCGACGAGCCGGCCACCGTTCGAGAATGCCGCGGCGCTCAGGGGATCGGGGCACAGCATTCGGGAAACGGGCTTTTCGCCGCGGACCGCGGGCCAGTCCACCGCTCCCGACTCCTCAGGCCTCCACTCGACGAGCGCGCCGCTCGACAGTACCAGGAGCGCCGTCGAGCCGTCCGCGTCGAAGGATGCACCGGCGATCGGCTCCCCGGCCAAGAAGACGGCGGTACATAGATCGAGACGGCCGGTGAGGTAATGCCATTCCCAGCGCCGCTCTTGGGGCTCGATCGCTTCCTTGTTCTCCCAGAACGCGAACGGGTCGCGCGCCTCGATGGCCGCCGCGGCGGCGGCGAGGCGGGCGCGGAACGCTTGGTGACGGGCGGCGGCCGTCTTCTCCTCCGCGAGATTGCGACTCTTGATGGCCATCCGACCCTGCCACGTGGACACGATGGTGCCTCCGAGCATGGCGGCGAACGCCACGGCCGCGCCCGCCACCAGCGCCCGGTTCCTGCGAGCGAACTTGTAGATCTGGTACAGGGTCGTCATCGGCCGGGCGGTGATGGGCTCGTGGCGGAGGTGCCGGCGGATGTCCTCGGCCATCTCCTGAGCCGACGCGTACCGGCGGTCCCTCTCCTTCTCCAACGCCCGCTGCGCGATTCTCTCCACGTCGCCCCGCAGGCGCGGATCGAGCGCTCCGAGTCGAACCGGCTCTTTCTCCTGGATGGCGCGCGCCATCTCGGCGATCGGTAGTCCCCGCAGGTCGTACGGGAGGCGGCCGGCGAGGATCTCGTAGAGGATGACGCCGAGCGAGTAGACGTCGCTCCGCGTGTCGAGTTGCTCGGGATCTCCGCTTGCTTGCTCGGGGCTCATGTAAGGGATGGTCCCGATGATCTGCCCGACGCTCGTCTCGACCGCCGCGCACTGGACATCGGCATGGGTGGCACGGGCCACGCCGAAGTCGAGGATCTTGGGCTGCGGAGGGCTCGACCGCTCGTCGACGAGGATGTTCGAGGGTTTGAGGTCTCGGTGGATGATCCCCTTTTGATGGGCGTGATGGACGGCGTCGCAGATGCGCGCGACCAGCTCGAGTCGCTCGACGAGACCCGAGCAACTCCCTCGCACGAACTCGAGGAGCGGCCGGCCGGCGACTCGCTCCATGGCGAAGAAAGGCTGTCCCCCGCTCTGCATGTCCTGCGTGCCCGCCTCGTAGATCCGCGCGATCCCCGGATGCTCGAGCTTGCCCAGCACTTCAGCCTCGAGGCGAAACCGGGCCAAGAGGCCCGCCGATGGGATTCTCGAGTGGAGGACCTTGAGCGCCACTTCCCTTCGCGGCTCTTCCTGCTCGGCCTCATAGACGATGCCCATGCCGCCCTGCCCGAGGAGGCCGAGGATCCGGTACCGTCCGATCCGCTGCGGCAGCGCCGGGCCGCCTCCCTCCGGCGCGCGCCGCTCCGTTTCCGCCCCGGCCAGCTCCCGCGCGAGCAGATCCGCTCCGGCGGCGCCAGCGCCTTCCTTCAAGAGATCGATGGGATGGTCGTGATGGGCGAGGAGCCGGTCGACGTCCGAGCGCAGGGCTGCATCGCCTCCGCAAGCGACGTCCAGGAATCCGGAGCGCTCTGCGGGAGACAGAGCCCGGGCGCGGTCGAAGAGGTCCTGGAGCCGCTCGTATCGGCCGCGGTCCATGGAGATCCCTTCACTCCGGTGGAGAGGCGGCCGGATCCGACAAGCGAGCGCTCAACCAAGCGCGCGCCATGGCCCAATCGTTCTCGATGGTGGCCCTGGAGACGCGGAGCTGGTAGGCGATCTCTTCGATGGTGAGGCCCCCGAAGAGCCGGTACTCCGCGATGCGCGCCTGGCGCGCGTTGAGCGCTTCGAGAGAGAGCAAGGCGTCATCCAGGTCCAGCGCATCGATCATCGCCTCCCCGCTCTTCTCCGGGGCCTCGATCCCCGAGAGGGTCACGCGCCGCCTGCCACCCCCGCGTTTGACGGCGGCCTTGCCGCGGGCGTGGTCGGCGAGGATGCCGCGCATGGCCAGGGCGCAGGTCGCCACGAAGTGGGTGCGGTCCCGCCAATCGATCCGGTCCCGGTCGACCAGGCGGAGAAAAGCCTCGTGCACGAGGGCGGTGGGTTGAAGGGTGTGGCCGGCCGGCTGGCCCCGGAAGTAGCGTTCGGCCAGTGCGCGGAGCTGGTCATAGACGAGCGGCAGCAGGCGGGCCGCCGCCGACTCGTCGCCGTCGCGCATCGCGGCGAGGATTTCAGTCGCTTCCGCCGTCACGTTCCAGGGCTTTCCTTGTATCTGCGGATTCGCCGGGACAAGCTCGGCTCGGGCTGATCCCGCCAATTCGACGAACGGGATTATATCCAAAAGGCCGGCCACTCTTAGTGCTCCCGTTCATAAGTGCGGCTAGGGTTTGCCGGAGCGATTTTGGCGTCAGGCGAGGCGCGACGAGGAGGCGATACGGCGGAGAGTATCGTCGACGAGGAGCAACGAAGCATGGC